>Ga0209716_1000173_pt1 | contig 67082 bp, 73 predicted proteins | sample COGITO_mtgs_1205_FD_184811 | JGI IMG/M metagenome (GOLD analysis project Ga0209716, IMG submission 184811) | Pelagic marine microbial communities from North Sea - COGITO_mtgs_120531 (SPAdes) (version 2) | ecosystem: Environmental > Aquatic > Marine > Epipelagic ... | reverse complement strand
CATATCGCGCACCCGCTCAATCGGCACGTGACCACGCTCACCTATGAAACGAGACTAGTGCCCGAGGCTGATGAAGTATATGTGACGCCCACGATGTTACAGGCGGCTCGCGATGGCATCACAACGAGCGATCGTGGCCCCTGTTTGGTCGATGTTTAAAATTAAAAAACGTAGTACACGAAGAAGTACATGTACATGTAGTCTCGTTTCTTAACCCACTAGGGAGTGGCCATATCAAGGTTTGAAAGTGAGAGATATTACTAAGTAAACTATAGCACCACCTAGCGAAGTTGCTATACCTGAATACTGCATCTTCTTGTATATCACAAGCCACTGGTCCACTTGTTCCTTAGTTTCTAGGTGATTCAACATCCATTTTTTCTTAGGAGACACATGATAATAAGTTCCTTGTGTGATAAATAGTATCAATGCAGCACTACACCACGCCTTGAAAAGCAGCACCAGGGGCATGGCAGCAACGAGTCCAAGAAGCAGGCCCTCGAACGACAAACGTGATCTTTCAGCGGCAATGTCGTCCAAGATTGCAATTTGCTTCTCGTCTAGAAGAATTCTAAGATCTTCAATTGCTTTCATATTCATTGGTAAAGCACATGCAAAAGCACCCACTGCCATTACTGATGCAAACAGACAAACCATTCCACATCTCATGTTATTACTTAAAACATACAAATTTTTAACAATAAATGAACTATAAATATATGGATTGACCATTGACAGCACCTTCGGCCTGAATATCCTATTCCGTTATGTGAATCTTACTCGTTTTTAAGATGCGTCAGGTGTGTGAACTTAGGGTGCCATGCCGGACAGCTTTTTTCCGAACCGGGTACAAACGTGTACAGCCCGTCTGGGGTTGTCACACTCCAGTGCTGCTATGTGTGTGCACGGGCTTAAAGAGGAGAGGTTAAGAGAGTGTGTTCAAGGGAATGTCAAGGAACGCACTCATGTCTCGTGTGCAAGCGGGCTCTCACGAGGCAGTCTTTTGGATAGATTGTGGATTCTATTTAATGCCAGTGACATTGTCAAAACTTTCCCAATTCAATGTCTCAATGGATAGTGTTAAAGTTGTGAGTCCACTGGATTCAATGTGCAATGAGACTAATCCAGTGTTTGAATCTTCTGAAATTCCAAAATTGGAAGAAGAAAATGAGGAAGAAGAGAAAAGTTACAGGAGAAAACAGTACAGAAATTTTCCTTGTAATTTTTCTGTTCATTCAATTATTCCTTGGTTTTTATTGTATGCATTTACATAAATGATCCACCCGAGTCTTAGGTGAGACTCTGGAAACAAAAAAAATTAGGAATACAAGTTGGAGACACCATTCATATATCGAATGTCCATTAAGATACGGAAGATTTGCAGCAATACATAGGGCCTGTAGTAATTTGTTTGTTATTTCTGCATTGATACTGTTAGATGGTCTTGATTTTTTTTTAAGCTTGCGTTTTTTTCTATCTTCATTATATACAACTCATGAGTAATCAAAAATATCAATACTCTCATCTTCTTCCAACAGATTCAGTATATCAAATGCCCCGCCCTGGTTATCCCAGAATGAAAAGGAATGAAAAATATCGACTTACTCAAGCAGATTTAATAGAAAAACACGTGAAACCTAACAAAATATTTCAAAGAAGATATACAGCATTCTTGCCACATGATAAGAAATCAATTACTATTTCAGAACAATTACATTTTGTAGAGAAACTGCAAAAAAAGAGTATTGAAAATCTTTCAAAGAGGTTACAAGAAGAAAAAACTTTTCTACAAAAGATTCAAGGGCTAAAAACAAAAGTTACTTTAAAAATTGCTGAAAGTGATAAGAAAAAGAAAGAACATAACAATACAAAAAATAATACACGAAGACTACGATTAAAAAACGAAATTCAGAAACTAAATAATAACTTACATAAGAATGTTAAAATGATTCCTGTTCGTACAAAATTAGAAGAAATTTTTAAACAAGATCTTCAATTACAAACTGCAATAAATCAATTTTTTTATGGAAAACTTCAAAATCATTTGATTTATGGCAATACTCAGCGTGCACATAAAAAAAGATCATTGCTGATTGGTGGTTTGATGAGCCACTTACGTGACAATCAGAGAGAAATGTATAATAATGCAATTCAAGTTCTAAAAAATACACCAGGAGCACGCGAAAAATTGAATAAATTAAGATTTACGGCAAGAAACAATCAATACAGGTCTAAGCTCACATTACCTCGTTCAAAAACTGATTCACGTAAATACAATCTTCCAATTAAACTAAATCATACATCAGGTAAAAGAAAGACCCTGAAAAATATAAGACAAGAATACAGACGCATTCAAGAAACAGAGGGAGGAATGAATGTTAATCGTAAACCTGAAAATGTTGCGAAAAAAGGTCCAAATAACTCAAATAAAAAGGGGAAGCAGGCTGCAGCAGCGGCGGTGCGTAAAAATCATAACGCACAGGTGAGCAACATAATGAATCACGACGAACAGACCTATACATTGGATTTAGAGTGAGGGCATTCAGCATGGTTTTTTCCGCACGTCAGCAAACTCCTCGGGCGCCACTTGGGGGCGCGAGTCGGTCGGGTTTGGGTTCCCGCCCTCTAGGGGCACACATGTGTACCCTAGAGGAGGAGATGGGAGGAGGACCCATAGCCTGTTTGGTTCTTGTTTCTTCTCTAAAGTTAAGAAAAGAAAGAAGAACCAACAGGCAAGGAGGAGGGTCTGGAGGCGTCCTCGACAAGGGTACACATGTGTACCCTCAAACCGGACTGATGAGCTAAGGAATGAGGACGGAGTGGGCGCCTTCTTTGACGAGCCATGCTCTGGAGCGCTCTCTCGCCTCCGCGCAAGCCGAGGGGTCAGGACCCGAACGCACCCGACACGGGGTTGTATGCCCCGTCAAACTTTTCTGTAAGCTCTCTGGACTCGAACGACCTAAATGCCATCTTCCCGGGCGAATCGACCAGCGGTCAGAACATCCCGGCGTCGGCCACTGTCGCTGATCCTTTCGACATCGAAATTGAGGATGAGTACAAGAATATTACTGGAGATGTACCCGCCCCCCCGTACTTCAATACCCCCACTGGTTCGGGTGGTCTCACCCCCCTCATGAGCGGCGACCCTTTCAGCGCTCCTCCCAGAGCCCCTTTCGGCGCTGCACTCAACACCCTTACATCTTCTACGACCACTACGAGCACTACGTCCACCATGTCCGCGGGGGCTGCCCCCCCCCTGGCCGCATGGAATCAGATGGTGGCTGCGTCTCCGGGCATGCCTGTGGCGGACGCAGTGATGATGCCGATGGAGATGGCGGGGAAAGAGCTGCCACACAGTTCCGTCCCCGCGTCTAACAGCTCAGTCTCCGCCTTTAAGTCTGTCGAACACAATGCCTATCGGGTCGTGGAGGGTCTGATCGAGCTTTCGTTCCCGGATTCCGTCAATGCCCCGCAGCGCATTAAAATCTTCTGCAACGAATTCGGACCGACCAATGCCGACAGTAAACCGTGGACACGCAATGACATTGGCTTCAAGTTCAAGGACATGCTCAACCACGGGAATAAATGCCTGGTTCACAATGAAGACATCAAGTCGGGAAGCAACTGGCACTGCAAGCGCTCGGATTTCACTTGTGCCCCATGCAAGGTTCTCAAGGTCTTGAAGCAGATCGGCAGCAACCTTCATGTCGAATACCAGGGGGGTATTCCGCGAATGATTCTCGATATTGCTACCTTTCTGAACCTGCATACTGTCGATTATCGCGATCTCCAACTCATCTTTGAAGCAGTGACGGCATTGGGCTGTAATATGACTTCCTGTGATGAGCTCTGGGCGATCTGCCTTCGGGATGCAAGTGGATACATCGCCGCCAACAAGCGTTTCTATGGATGTTTCATGCATCCGTTGCTCGATCACCGACCGGAATCCGACAAACCTAGGCATACTTGGAGCAAGGGCCTCGCGAACCTCTGGCACGAGACAAAGATCTGGAGAAGTGGGAAGTATCTATCTTTCACGCACACGACTCGCTACAGGAAGGGCGACAAGATGGAGGAGCGGTCTACCTACGAGAAAGATGTCATCGATGCCTCTACGGAACACGTGAAGATGAATCGTTCCGATTGGGTGGAGCTCGCAAAGGAGTCCTGGAAGGAGCTTGAGTTCGTGCGCAACAAGATCTGCAAGAAGCCCTGTGGCAGGAAGCGCAAGAAGGATGAGCAGCATGAGGATCAGGTACCGGAGAAGATGCCGAGGCTTCCGATGTATACAAACGCCTCGGTTTGAGACGCCCGGGGCGTAGAATGTCGGCACAGGGTGTGGTTGAGAGTGAGTATAGGCGAGGGCATCCACTTATAGCGTTGTATTGTCATCTAATTAATTTTGCCTGATCATTGTCAAGTTTTCGTTTAGGCATTTACGTTTTGCACTTTGTTTGTCTCTAAGCCGGCATTCGAAACTTACTAAGATGATGATGATGAGTAATTTGAGTAATTTGTAGGTTCTGTTTACGTGCAATTTTATGTGTAGTTAAAACAAAATGGAGTGGTCAGCTATAGAGAGCGCCTACGCAATCAAACCAGATGATCGGACGCGAGACCAGGTGTTGACCGAGCAAGCATCAGAGCGTAGCTTGAATGAGTCATCCGCCAATTTTGTAAGTGATGTGGTTGCAGACCTTCAGGCGGTGTTTACATACAGTATGACCCCCAGTGAGTTTGTATCGTCACTTTTTTCTGTTTTGACAAAAGGTGATCGAGGAATAATTTTTGGTACATTAATGATAATAATCTCCTTGTCAATTCTTACTTTACAAGACAGTACAAAGGATACAAAAATAGACGCTTAATTTCGACTTAAAAAATAATTTGGTTGAGTTAAATAGATTCGCTATGGCGACATATAAATACTGCTCAGGAATACTACCATATTGCTACTACAACAATTCTTTATACTTTTTGTTGGGAAAGTCAAAAAAGAACAACAGATTAATAACCTTTTCAGGTAAAAATGACGAACTTGAGGATGACCCTCGTGAGACTGCTGCACGGGAAGGGTACGAAGAAACATTAGGATGTATAATGAATAGATCCTCTATACTCGACAGGGTGAAGAAATGTGATAGAATATTGGTGTCTAAGACGCCACGGGGTATGCCTTGTTACACTTATGTTATTGAAATACCATTCCGAAAGCATTATGCCGTGAGTTTTGGCAATTTTCGTGATTTCCTTCATTGCATGGGTATCAACAAGATGTATCATCTTCAAGAAATGACAGACATCAAATGGCTTTGTGCCAATACAATGTTCACGAGGTTAAGAAAAGGATGGGAAAGGAATGGTATACTGAAAGATCAACAAGAGTGGGATAAGCTTTTGAGCTTAGTACAGACACAAAGTGATGGACAGTGGAGGAAAGCCTTAGATGAAAGTGATATTGAAGATAATGAGTATAATATTAGTTCAACGGTGGATCAAATGAGCTTACAGTCTGACCCTCAGACGCAACCATACCAAAGAATGAATTGAATGGCTCTATTTCATCTAATTCGATTTCTGTATTGGGAACATGAGGTTCGAATTTTTTTAATCCGTCTTTAAATTTAGCTTCTTGAAATGTACTAGAACTTAGCAACATGTCCTTTGTTGGTTGTGAGAATGCAGAAGGTCCCTTATATTTTTGTGATTTGAGAATCTTTTCAACATCAGATCCGTTTGATGTAGAACTTTGTATTTTAGGCATTAAGCCATTATCTATGTATTGAACTGGTATGTACATTTGCTGTAAAGTTTTCATTTGTTCTTGTATTTCTGCATCAATTGGTGGTGTTACATATGGTTCTTTTCCTATTACAACAGCATTTACGTTTTCTTTATTTTTGTCTACTCCTCTTTCTACACCAATGAATTTGTATAATAATACAATTATCATAATAAATGCGATAGAAAGTGATACTATGAGTAACATTTATTGTAAGCAAATATCTTTTTTTGTTTTGTATGAGAAACTTATTTGAATCCGGTCAATTTAATGATTTTATTGCCTGCTACGAATTGTTGTACTTCATCAACTGGAAACTTGTAGTAGAACCTGTGAACTCTGTTCCATTGTATCGAAAAATTAGGTAGCCTGGAATTCTGTACTGCACTTTTTGCTCTGAAATACACTGGTTGCTTTCCCTTCAACTCTTCCTTCGAGTTTTTGTGAAATCGATGGTCGTCCGTGTCAGACCACCCGGAGTACAGATACCAACCACCCCCAAGGGCTTTCTCTGATCCATCTGGTTCTATCATTGTGTACCTGAAGTAAGGTTTTTGATTGGATGTCCTCCTTCCTGTCTTTGGATCCATTTTGTTAGCTTTTTCATCGATCGCTTTGATCTTGTTTTGTATGGTTACTATTTGTTCCGATGTGCTTTGGTCGGTGATTCCAACACGAAAGAAGACGAATCCTTCTGACAGGTTTTTTTCGTGCCAACTTTGCACATCAGAACGTACACTGGAGGTGTTCCATGCGCCAGTCTGTGGGGGGTTTAGAGTCTTCGTGATCTTAGTTTTTTCTTGCATTTATATTTAATCCACACACTTTTTTTAATACCGTGAGTGCGCTTAAAAGTATTCTGTTAATATGGGCTAATATTGAAGGAATGGCTTCAAATACCAATGACTTTAAGATTACATTCTACTCTACCAGCCCTAAGGACGAGAGCAAATCAAAGTATCCCATACAAACTAAGACCTCATATACGGTACCTGACAGTGGAGCTGGAGAGACTGAGATTAATTTTGGAAAGTCTATTTCCGCGAGTTCTCTCCCTAAGACACGCGTCCTTGGCTTTCGACCAGAGGGGGGTCGGAAGGACTCTAAAAGAGAATGTAAGAAGCGTATCGCACCAGAATCATGGGAGACAGTGCACACAGCAGCTTCCGAAACTGTAAGATCACGCAGCAGGAGGGTTATTAAAACCCCTCAAAGATATGAACCAGTGGAGGCAGTGACCGATGACTTTGATGATGAAGATTATGATACGGATGATTCGTTTCAGAATTCATCTTAAAAATAAACTCAGAGTGTAAGTAAGTATGACATTGATAAAATACTACAACCTGCTGATGTTTCAAGTCTCTTCGACTAGTTTGGAGGTTATAGGAGAAGACGCTAGTGTAACAGATTTCTCGTCAAATCAGGCTCAGAATGGACTGACCGTTACAGAAGAAACTACCTATCAGAATCTGCTGGCAAATGTGACTGATCTAATTTTTACCGTAAAGACCGTATCCCACTTGCCTCCTGGCACACTGTTTACGAGTTTGGTAACCTTAGATTTCAACGGCTGTACAAACATAACTGAGATCCCCACTACATATCCGGTGACACTTCAGACGATCAAGGCTTCCAGCACGAAGCTTTCATCCATACCATCTGTGTACTCCAATTTGCTTATGTTGGATGTATCGAACTGTAAGAGAATCTCTAGCGTGAGTATCCCGAGTCTGCAGACTCTTATCATGTCACACAGTGCGATCACAGAGATTACTCAGCTTACGAATCTTGTGAGGCTGCTAGCCCTGAATACAAAGATTATCTCCATCCCTCCGGCAGGGAACCTTGTGATTGTAATGTGGTCGGGAATATCTAATTCGACTCTGACAGTAGATGCTTCCAATTCCTCTATTGTTCAGATACTTACATCCGGGTCAGAAGAAAACATTTCATCCTCAAACGGTCTCATCACGTCTCTGATGCTTTAATAATCTTTGTAACTAAACTCCAAGATTTTCCTTTTTCATTTGCACCCATTCCTCAGGACTCATCTCTAGAATTGAATCATCAATTACTTGCAATCTGCTTTCTAATTTAGCCAATGATTCTCTTGATACTGGATCGGAATCGTTTTTCCAGTATTGTTTGCACACATTGCTACAGTCGTCATTTTTGTGGTAGTTTACACAATATTTTTGTATTGAAGAAGCTTTGTCGTTCGAAATAGCTTTTAGTGCTGCTTTATGAAACAATTTATGTGCATTGCAATTTCGTTCTATTTGTGATGCATTGTTTTCACTTTCATTCATTCTTATCGGATTAGGTGGACTGATACAGTAAGAGAATTCGCATTTGTTTCTTTTTGATGGAACACATAGTGGATTTTTTGGATCTTTTTCATTACAGAAAGAAATATTTTTATTATCTTCCAGTTTTGAAACAACTTTTTCGAATTCGGTTGCAATTTTTTCGAATTCGGTTGCAATTTTCTGGAAGGTTTTACCAGTGAAGAAGTCTTCAAATCTGTATCCTATAGATACGAAGAAATGTGAGTTTTGGTTCCATATATCTTCCCAGAAATTGCCCGTTGGTGTGTAACAGGGACCATATTCGTATTCTCCACTTGCAGACTTGAGGTCGATGTCGTATGCCTCGCATGGGAGTGTGCCCCTGCCTAGGCTCCATGCTGTAATTATGTTAACCAGGGTTAAAATAGGGAGGGTCATTGCCACTATTTGATTTCTACCCTTCAAGATCGGGACAAGTGATAGACCCACGATTCCACAACAGATCAAAATTGGGAGAGAAGAAGCTGTGGCCTCAAACACAATAATGAACAGAAGAATACTTGCCCCCGCCATTACTCCCCTCTCTGTACCTGTCGTGAACACAGCCCTTTCCACTGCAAGTGCAAAGAAGACGCATACTGCAAACAAACAAGCGAATACATTAGGATCCATCGCTGTGGGTTCCGAGCCGGTCAACCCTTCTGCACCCAAACCCATGCCCCTGTTGTAAATACCATTGTTGTTCACTATTCCGATCAAAATGGCGCTCAAGAAAGCAATGAGGAATACCATGGGTTCTGATTTGACCCCCCTGGACACACCAACAACAGGAATCAAGAATATACCAAGATAAAATATGATTCTCCACAAGATATTCACGTACTCGCTGTTTGTGTTCGAAATGATGAATGGAAGCACCTCTGGCCACATAGGATTTGTGTCTTTCTCAATGACAAAACTGTTGAAACTTTTTGGTGGGCTTATAGGGTTTGTTGCAGATGCGAATTCATGACGAGGTCCTTCGAAGGTAGTAGTTGGTTTGTAATACTTTGAACCAGATTTGACATAGGTGAGATCGTCGACTGGTTGTTGTATGTTGAACGTGCTCCACTCCTCTGCAGTGAAAACAGTCTTTCTAGACAGTGCCTGTGAAAGGGCAGCATTCACGAGGGGTGACGTAGGGGGTGACGTAGGGGGTGACGTAGGGGGTGACGTAGGGGGTGACGTAGAGGGTGACGTAGAGGGTGACGTTGGGGGTGACGCGGGGGTCTGAGGGTTTGGAATCTCTATCCAACTCAAGCCCTGTGCCACTATGATTTTCTCAAACCCAAACACTTTATATCCGGAACCAACAACTTCAATACGATCGAATTTGTAATTTCTCCACAAGTTTAACGGGTATTCGGGATTTTCTTGACTATCCCTTATGGATTCTCCTTTTACAGTGTCTATCCAGGCTTCAAAGTCGGAATCGGGTTCTCCCTGTGCATTTACCCTTTCCAATTCCAGTGATTTCATACCCAAGCTTTCTTTTTTGATTCGAAGGTGAAAACCCATTTCTATTGGTGTTTGAGTGTCTGGATCGATAGCATTGCTGGCGGGGTATATTCTCAGCTGACATCTTTGTAATACAGTTATAGCACTTGCGCTGGTATTGATTGCTCTTAGGCATGGATCGCTCTTAGGATCAGGTGGATCAGTAACAGTATCACTGCAGTTTTCAGTAAATTTCAAATCATTATTATGTTTCAAATTCCATACAATCTTTCCACTCTTCTGTCCAACATTCTCGTGAAGCATCACTTGACAATGATTGTTTTTATCTAGCATTTTTACACTTTGAATCTGTCTTGTAGAGAATTGACAATCATTATCAGGGCTCACAATAGATCCATCACCACAATTTTTCGAATTGTATAGCATGGCTGCTCCTTGACCAAACGTCGCCTGCACGGCACATACGTCAGAAGGCGCCTGCTCTGGCACGCCATTATATTGATAAAGTATAAGGAATGGAATGACACACATAATTGCGAGTGGATAAAAAACTTTTTTTCCGAATACAAATTGTGTAGTGATGAGAGAAATGAATCCTACCAATAGAGTAGAAGAGGCAGTGTACAGGTTGATCATGTTATCATTGTTATCACTTCCTGATTCAGTTGCGTAATTAGAAAACGATTGAAAAAAGCTGTTTAACGAGAAGAATACGGACAAAATTATAATCATGTATATGGATAATTTATTATCGGACATGTGCGGATAATCATCATTAAATATGGAGTCGAATTTTGGAAATGTCAAAAATCCAAGTATAATAGAAATTATGATCACAAATATTAATCTAACAGTTCTGTGTATCGCAAAATAGTTATTACTAAAGAATGTGGTGCAAATAATGAACAGAAACAATATCAGTAGTCTTACTGAACCAGTATTGAATATTTTTGCAATGTAAGACTTACCAGGCTCTAGATTGGTAGCCGGAAGCACCGATTCTTCATCGAATGGAAGCGCTAGAAATAACAGCAGGGCAACTAGTGCGGTGACATACCAGGGGCTTTCGAGATGAGTGGAGTAAGTGAGGTTGGTGGATGTACCCGTGGACAGCTGCACAATCAAATGACATAACAAAAACACATTGTAAAGAACGGAAAACAATGCTGAAAACGTTTTTATGAGTTTTGCATCCCACTGTTTCGTTTCTTTCAGATAATTACGAGGAATCAAGAAAGGAACCGCGAAAGTAGTGATCAGCGAAAACGACACAGCAGACACCCAAATATACTCCCCCCCCCTGGAAATACTTGAAAACCCAGTCGAAACATAGAAAAACATGAACATTTGAAAAATAGCTATCAAAGAGAACAAATTGAAGTACATCTTAGAGTACCACGGAGCCGCAGCCGCAGCAGCCGCAGTCGCAGCAGCCCCGCCTCCAGCTCCATCACCACTTATTTTTTTAATGATCGAAGGTCGAAGGAAAGCAATTGCTGCGAACAAAGACGTGATGGAAGCATTGATTAAGAATCTTCTTTCGGGTCCAGTTTTTGACTCGTACTCGTAGTAGTATATGTCTTGATTATTAATATTGCGACAAGATTTCTCTTCAGCGCTGCTGCTTTGAGTATCACTGGGGGTAGTTGTTTCGGCAAGCGGTTCAATATCTGCCGCAGTGGGAATTTTGTCGTATGTGCTGCAAGTGATCGTAGTTCTCTCCGATCTTTGATTTGGTGTTAGATACACGGATTGATTGCCTAGTGTCAATTCTACATATGAATTGTTCGTTTCGAATACTTGCTTCATGTTTTGAATGACCGCTGCCTCAGTTGGATTATCATAGCCACTCCCCGATGGCGCACTCATACCGTGTAGAGGAATGTATTGTGGGTCACCACTCTTTATAGTTTGAGTATTCAAAATCGGTGGTTTATCTGATTCGGTTGTGAGCAAACTATGATGATCTCTAATGTATTGATTTACATCCGTGGTGTCCAATGATGTATTCAACGGCATAGTTGACACTCTTTGTAGTATAGTATAGTTACCAATATTGAATGGGGTATAATATACTTCCTTTTGATGCCATTTTCCTGCATACTTTGGTGTTGATGATGATGGGGTGTTTATAGATAGATCTTTAACGTCATTATGGGACACAATGCCATCATTTGCATCTAATTTTGTAATCAGTGCTGCCATTCTGTTGTCATCAACACCTTCAGCAAGGTTTGAATGTCCTTGTGGTATTGGTGTTGATTCCCACTCTACAAGTGAGTATGCTTTCACGTATTTATCAGAAGTCAAACTTGTGGAAGATAAGCGTATTTGAAACGGCGTAGTGTAAAAGCTGTACAAAACAGCACTCATTTCAGTTGAAATGTCTTTCCAGTTAGGTTTGTTTTCAAGAAATGACCATGAGGTATTGCTTGTTGGTGAATAATTTATACTGAAGGCTTTGTGATTATGTTTATGCATTTGATTTCTACATCTCGCAGTTTGACTTTTATTGCATGTAGTAACTGCCATACAATCCTGTTCGATTGAAGATGTCTCAGATTTAGATGATGAAATATAGGAATCTTTGAAATTTACTTTATTACATTGGTGCAAAGACTTGTTTTTTGATACTGCTGCGAAAATTAGGAATATTAAGCAGAATATAGTGAAAACTGATATGGAAACATAAGATATAGAGTTTGAATTTTGGGGGCTGTACATGGATGCAATAATTGAAAAGTATCCCAAGCATAGTGAAATAAGTAAAAAAGATGCATTGTTATGTTTTTGTCCTGCTATGCTATGTGTATTAGAGGTAGGGTTAAGGAATGTTTGACAGGTTTCATCGTCTGCAGATGCAGACGGCATAACGACCGAAGCTACTATGCACGCAAATAATGATACCAAAACATTTACACTGACACCATCACCAAGTGGAGAATTTCTAAGTATATCGATAAAACTTTTGAAAATGTACACAAACCAGGCGACAATCAAAGTAACGAAGTAGACCATAGTCCATTGAGATTTGTCACCTAGTATGCAAAGCGTACACAACTGACTGTTTTGAGTATACAATTCAGTCTCACCAGCCATTTATTATAGTAACAGAATAAATTACACAATGTAGGTGCGCTTAATTATACACCCATAAGTTCTGGTATATTACTATAATGAGTGATATTGCAGAACTTATGGCAAGTAACGATGCAATGGCAACACCTGTCATGTCGCTTGGACCGGCACCACCTCCTCCTATGAATACGTCTCCCCCACCAGGGGTGAACAACACTGCTACTATGTACAATAAACAAATTGAAGAAATGTCACCATTGTCGGGTATAATTCCAGAAACTGCCAAGTCTAAGTCTTCCAAAACCAAACTCACCGCAGATCAAAAAACAGCAGTAGTTGTTGCTATATGTACATTCCTTGTATTTTTGCCAAATATTCAAAAAGTACTCACACAGCAGCTCCCAGTTCTTGCAACTAACAGCACTTTACATTTGGTAACTAACTCAACACTAGTTGCATTTGTTTTTATGTACATGAAGGACCATATTGGACAATTGCTCTGATTTTTTTACCTTCTTTCAGCAAGAAACAATGCTATACGAACTGTTCACATACTACTTTGGAGATTATGCAGAAGATGAAACACAACCTACAAAACGTCCTCCGTCACCAAGAGCTGATCATCATATCGGAACAGAAAAGTACCGATACAGGGTAGCACACACGGACAAGCAGCGGAGACGAGCGATCAAAGCAGGCATAGAGGAGCTCAAACAGCTCTTCATGTTAAGCATGCACGATGAGAAAAAGGCACTCGATATGGCCATCAAAAAAAAGAGGAAAAGATTGACTTTGATAAGAACTTTTCATAGGAGTAAACCATGCTGTCATACTCTACACAATGATGTATTGTGGCTGTACAACTACTACAGTCTCAATACCTCCGGGCTAGCTTTCGAATGCTCGACTCCCAAGAGTTAGCCACTTCTTCTGGGATGCGGAATTAAATTGTATTAAAGACTTTTAAATGGGTTGTGGTGTCATGTTGCGTCAGAAGAGACAGCGCAGAATGAAAGATGACAAATCAGATGAAGAAGAAGATGATGAAGAAGTTATCCTGGAATCATACAAGAACAATTTATATTACAAAGGTGAAATCAAAGAACCAGAAGCGACCAAGTTTTGCATCAAACTAAGGGAACTTGCGGATCAATATCATGATACTGAGCAAAACATAATGTTTCATTTGACTACACAAGGCGGCAATTTATTTGCTGCTATCAGCATGTATGAAGCACTGAGACACAGTAAAATTCCAGTTCATGTTATCGCAGAATCGTGTGTTTGTTCTGCTGGAACGATAATCATGCTAGGTGCATGCAAAAGATTCATGTATACAACTTCTGTTATACTCGTGCATTCTCTTTCTTCGTGGATGGGAGGTCTACAAAAACCAAAGGAAATTAGAGAAGAACTTCAAAATTCTGAAACTCTTCTCGATATAATGAGTGAAGTTTACAAGGAGAATACAAAACTTAGCAAGAATAATCTCAAGAAACTATATGATACAGACCTTTACATGAGACATAAAGAGTGTGTGAGGTTGGGTTTTGTAGACAAAGTTATTTAATTTCCTAAATTCCTTAACTGCGCATTAGTCATATTCCTTGGTGCTGTCAATATAGCGGCTTGTTTGAATGCTTGTTTAGCTTCGCTTTGTGCTTTTCTGAGTTTTTTCTCGACCGCTCTCTCGGCCGCCTTCTGTTCTCTTTGCACCCTTCTAGCTTCCTTTTTTATATTCTCGACCGCTCTCTCGGCCGCCTTCTGTTCTCTTTGCACCCTTCTAGCTTCCTTTTCTGCCTCCTTGCGTGCTTTCTCGACCTCTTTCTCATCTCTTATGGCCTTCTTCTTTTCCTGGTATGCTTGCTTAGCATCATCACGAGCAGTTCTTTCACTTATCTTAGCATTCTCACGAGCTTTTTTCTCAGCTTGCTTAGCTTTGTTCTCTTTACTCTTTTGTATTGCTTTTACTTTTGCTTGTTTTATTTTCTTCTGCTTGGCTTTGAACAATTTAACAAACCTCTTATATTTTTGTAACTCTGCTTGTTTCTTTTTTCTTTCATCTCTCGCTTCATTCATCTCCTCTTTTTTCAGTTTCATCTTCTGTGTCGTTTTTTCATACTTTTCGAACGATTCTTTTAATGGTTTCACAGTTGTTATGAAGAATTGTTTTATTAGCGATTGAGCATCATGGATCCCTTTGAGTTTTGAGTGTTTTTCCAATAAATTATTTCTCATAATTCTGAGTCGTTCCTTGTTTTCCGCAGTATCAGCTTTTCGTTTTTGTAGACGTCCTAATTCTTCTGTTTGGATCTTGAAAGCCGGAAATTGACCCCTTAGAACACCTTGTATCATCTTCATTTTTTGTTTCTCGATTATTTTTTGTATTTCTTCATTAGTCATGTTTTCATTAATATTTGGCAGTCTTCTGTATATTTTTGCCGACCCAAGAAATCTCTTTATTTTTTCTTTTTCCAATGGCATTCTTTCCTTATTGCTCCCATTTTCGTAATACCTTTCCGCTATTTTTATGACCCTTAGTAGTTTTTTATAAGCATTCATCAATGCAAGTTTTTTGGCTTTACCTTCTATGGCACGTTGTTCAAGTTTACCTACTTTGATTTCTTTGTTATTTTTGTTATTGTTAAATGCATTGTTGCTTGCACCTGTGGAATCAGCTGAGACTGCTGAATGACTTGACGACATTTATAAAATAAACACAGAAAAAAATATCTCATCTTTCTATATAATGACTGGACTTGAAAAGAAGCTGAGCGAAGGTAAGAGAATGCCCAAGAAGCAAGTAATGAAAGTTGTTGGAGCCACGCCTGAAACCACTTTCACCGATTTTGCTGGCAAACTCAGAGATGCTGTGGGTCCTTTGAGTGGACGCAAAATCACTGAACCTATTCCTTTGAATCAGGTCGATCCGGCTTTGAAAAAAGCACTCAAATTGACAAGCCCTACCCCATACACTACTATAGTGAAGAAGTCATGGGGCCAAAAATAGTAAATGTTCATTTCTGCCACTCCAAAGAAACGAAACTACAAATAATTTTGTAACTATATATAAGATGACTAATATGACTGATGTGACAAAATTGTGGTCTGAACATCCAAATGTTTTGATACTATCACCAACTGAATTCATGTACTCAGACCAGTTTGACAAAATACGCAATCTGAATGCAATGGTGAGATTTGCAATTTACTGGTCCATAGTAATATACTTTATGACGGGGCAACCTATAGTATTTGTTGTTCTTGTTGTTGCTCTCATAGTAATGAGAAGACCAGTTGTTACAGAAGAACCTATTGTAACTGAAGACTTGACATCAGATGCTAAAATCTACTGTCAGTCGCCATCGGTGGACAACCCCCTTGCAAACCCAACACCGGCCGATTGGGGTAATGAAAAACCCAAACTTCCGGCTTGCCCAACAGATAATGTCAGATCCAATATAAAAGAAGCCCTCAATTCGCAGCCCATCACTGGTCCAATCTATGTTGCAGCAGGGGAAGATGCAAATTCTAAGTTAGCCAGGAGAAGTTTTTACTCCATTCCAACAAGTGGTGTGCCTGACGGCCGTGATGAATTCATACGAGGTTTGTATGGTGACAACATCAGTAGATCTTTTTAAACTGCAGTTCAGCTTGCTGGTGCGGGCGGTAGCGGGGTTGTCAACAACTCTTACTAAAAATCGAATGTAGTTTTTGAATTAAAAGTTTTTGCGATATTTACAATGATTCTTCTGGTGTATGCTCCAATTACCACGGTTCAATGTAGTATATCCACACTCACATGTTTTGGAAACTTTATAAAAAGAAATTTTGTAGAAAAAAAACTTGATTTTTTTTTCAAGTTTTATGATATGAAACTAATACAAATTTTTTGATTTTGAATTGTTTACAGAATTTGGTGACCTTCTAGAGGGTGAATATAAATTCATAGAATTGTTTGACTCCCTGGTTCTTCTGTTAATGCTTTCAAAATTTATATTGTTGTTTCTGTTGTTGTTTCTGTTGTTGTTTCTGTTGTTGTTTGTCTTGAATAAGGGTTTCCTTGCTCCAACATGCGAATGAGTGAAGTCAATGTTCACTCTGACTGGTGAGTCTTTGAAAGTGATTCCCTTTGGTTTCGACATACTATTTCCGCTGATAGAGTTTTTTAGTTCTGAAAATCCAGATGGATTTAGTACGCGAAGTAGACTCAAGAGCATAAATGCCATTTGTTCATCACTCATCTTGGGGTACCCGTGGGGAGCAAATGCCTTATTGAACTTTGGTGGGTGTTTTCCAGACGCGAATTTAATCAGATGTTTTATGGTTTTTCCACTACCCTTCATGTGTGCTTTGTTTCCAACCGTGAATTTATGCATGTGAAGTGTTAGAGTTCCTATGTTAGGCGTTTTCACGGGACTGTTATTCAAAGACATTCTGGGACTATTTTTGAGATTATTTTTTTGTAAATTGTTAATAAATCCTCCACCTATTCCGGGTGGTGACATGTTTCTGTTTTCTTTTGTGACATTCATTTTAGAGTTGTTGGGTTGAAATGTTGATATAGATTGAGGCAACTTAGAATTATTATTTGAATTGTTAGAGGGTGTGGTGGAGTTGTTGGGTGCGTTCAGGTTGAGCGCGGATTTGTTGAGTTTGTTGAGTTTGTTGGATTTGTTGGATTTGTTGGATTTGTTGGATTTGTTGTTCATGACGTTGTTGTTTTTGAATGGATTTCGCTTGAATGGGTTATTGTTGTTGTTAGGTTTGTTTTCAAACTGAGTGAGAGGTATTGTTGGTATTGGTGGTTGATTTTTGTTGAGGTTTAATGGTTTATTCTTTTGTATTTCGGAAATAACAGAATTAGCCTTTTTCATAATGTCATTGGTGTTGGGCGTGGTTTGGTTGGGTGGTGTAAGTGGTTTCTTCAGTGGTGGAGTGGGTGTATTGGCTGGTGCATTGGCAGTGGCTGGTGGTTGTTCTTCTTTTTTGCCTCCGGTAAGAAAGTTCAACATTTATATTACAATGTGAAAATATTTTAATCTAGAAATATGTCTCCATAAATATATACCGCGGATTTGAAACTAACGCGCAAACTTCCTCTTTCGAAGTTATATCCATGTTCAATTACTTCCACATCAATGGATCCATTTGTTTGATATATTTCAAGTATTGATTCTGAGCCTTTTGATGGGTCTACATCAGTATTTGATCTTCTTGAGTCTGTGATATGTACAAGCAAGGGTTGTGCACTTTCATCTGCCACAAAGTTAGATAAATCTATACCTACAACTTCACCATTATTTAAAACAATTGTGTCTTCAATGTTTTGAGGAAAAGTCCATGCAAGTGCTGATTGCCTCAAAGATGCATATATGTCAATTCCAGTTCCAGTGTTGTATATTGGAATGTCCGGTACAAGTATCTGAGAATTCCCAGTGGGTTGAACAGTTGCATAAAGAGCCTCTACATTGTTGAAAGTGAAAGAAATATTCCGAGCCCTCTTACCCCTGTTGAATCCAATTACTCTTATGTACCTAGTTCCTGAGTTTGCATCCTCTCTGTGTAGCAGTGTTGATGTATTCACATCTAGAGAAAGATAAGATCCATCAGTATAATTGCTTAGAGAATATCTCATTTATTGAGGTCCACAAATAAAAAAAATGTAAAAAAAACACGCGTTTTACATTTAAGAGAATAAAAATTTGGTATCTTATAATGGACAACAAGTCACCACAGAACACATTGTTTTCATCCAGTACTTGCAGGTACTGTCAGCTATTCATTAAGACTCTGAACAAAAATATGATGCTTGAGCAGTTCAGTGTGATAGATGTTGAGAAAACCCCTTTTGACGTGTCAAAGGTCATAGTAGTACCGACTATTGTCGTCAACAATAACAGAGCGCTAAGTGGACGAGAAGCGTTTGCGTGGCTACAGAATGAGCTAAAAAACATGGTAACGGGTGTGGAGTCGTTTGGTGTATCATCTGCTTTCACTTACATAGGAGAAGACCGGTCAGAAGTCAGTATGTCCAGTCAATTTGTTGACATCAACGAGACCCCTACAGCTTCATCTGAGAAGCACACAGCTGATTCTGAAAAGGGAGCAACGGACCTGGACTCCGCCATGGAACGGTTGAGGTCAGAAAGAGCCATGTAGCGGAGGAGCTTTCAGTAACGAATAGGAACAAACGTGGATTTGATGCTATCTTGCAGGTGTGCGATGTGTTTGAGGTCGGTGGCAATCTCGCCCACCTCCTTGGGAGTAGCCTGCAGATTGCACAGATACGTGAGGATGATGTCTATTCGTTCGTGTTTTTCGCAAGTGGCGATAGCCTCTTCAAGAAGGTGATAAAAGTCATCGGGGATCATCGACGCCAGCACAAGCGATGGGGACTCTGTCTCAGAATAAGAGATGATCTCCGTAGGGGAAGACGAGTCAGACAGAGTTGTTGTTGCCGTGCGTGACGTCTCCATGCCACCGGTCTTTTCCTCATCGTCCTTCGCGACCTCATTCGAGACCTCTGTGATACCCAGTGCGTTTCCCATGATGAAGCCTGAAGCCTTGCTTATGAAGTGTCAGATGCTTCGCCAGTCAGTCCGGTTTGCTCGTGAATTTGGGAGGGTGCACACATGTGTGCACCCTCCCAAATCCAACCGCGTCGATCGCGCCATTCTCGTGCGACCAAGAATGCGAGACTATGCAGCAGTGATGCTCACTTAAAGACAACATTGCCTGGTGTGCAGCAAGCACACCAAGCAATGTCTCAACTGAGAGATGGAGATCTGTCTCCGTGGGATTCTATGTTGTATGCGGAAGCGAAGGGTGCAAACTTACGAAAACCTAAAATGCGTCCGGATCTGAGCTGCAACCGTATTATGCGCAAGGGAATTTGTAATCGTGAGAAGTGTCGTTTTTCCCCCTGTGTTTTTAAATCTTTAAAAACACAGGAGTGGATTGAGAAATGCTGGAAGTGAGTATAAACTTAAGCTATATCTTTTTTTTGTATTAAAACAGTGTTTGCACTTAGAATTAATTATGGATATTTCTAATTTCCATATAAATTCCTGGATAAAAACGTGCATTGAAACACCCTTAGTGCCTCAGAGATCACAAAAATGGTTTGAATTGAGGAAGACTAGAATCACAGGAAGCATGTGTGACACCCTTCTCGGTACGAACCGATTTCAAACATGGGGTCAAGTGGTTGCAGAGAAAGCTGGGATGCCCGTTGAATTCAAAGGCAACGAGGCAACACAGCATGGTATCGATAATGAAGACAAGGCGATCAAATTGTACGAAAAAGAAATGGGGCGATCTGTTGTAGAACTCGGTCTCACACAACATCCTTCGATTGATATTCTCGCTCATTCTCCAGATGGAATTTCTCTGAAATCGTTGTCTGACAACCGATCTGGGGATAATGAGCCTATCCTCCTTGAAATCAAATGTCCATACAAACGAGAGATAAAAAAGGGTAAAGTTCCAGAGTATTACATGGGTCAACTTCAGCTTGGGTTGTTTGTATTTGACCTCAAGAAGGCTCACTTTGTTCAATACAAAGAGCATCCGTATACTCTTGATATCACTGTGGTGGACAGAGATGAGGACTGGTTGACCAGAAACATGCCATTGTTCACCAAATTCTGGGAAGATGTAGAATACTGGAAAAAAGTGGGGTGGAAAAGACACCCTTACGTTCAAAAATCACGACGTGATATTTTGTTTAATTTCAAAGAAGATTTTTGCAAACGTGCGATAGAAGAACACAATAAAAAGTCATACAAATTACAGAAAACCAGTTGATGAGTATGAATTTACCATTTTATATATTAAAAAAATTCCGTTTCGTCTCTCAAAAATAATGCTAATGCATAATAAAGTTCTTAAATAATCTGATACATAGTAGGACATGGTCCATACGGGTTCGTAGTATTTGTCATGGTAACACGTAAACGGGCATTCACGCATACCATGGCCAGGACAAATCATCAAATATAGGGAAAAAGACTACAAGGTGATTATTTTCACAAGTACTATTAGTAAATGGCAAGAATGAACGTATGAGCTTATGATTCTCCTGCTACCACTATCATTCGTACTTCTGCTACCAAAATACACTATAATATAACATATTATAAAACTTCGCGAAGAAAAGAGGGGGGGCAGGGGAAAATATAAAACTCAAAAAATATGTTACTGAAATAATACTTTTGGAAAAAATACTTTTGGAAAAAATGAGCCCCCCCAAATGGAACCGCCCATCCTCACCGACCGGTACTCAGGTGCGTTAGGTCAAGCAGTGAATTAAATTAGGGTGGTGTCAATCTGTAATTGTCTTTTGGGTTGTGGGTTCAAGTCGGATTCGGGGTCATTACGGCGTTTCATCTCGGAAATTTCGAAGTGCGATGCCTTGTAGAACTGTAGACGTTTTGCGTACTGTCCCGTAAATACAGAAAACTTGTCATAAATATCAACTATCTTTTTCTCAAACAGTGGCGAAATATCTCGCTGTATTCTTCCAGACGCCTGCACGACATCACTCCGTGGCGTAGCCAGTATCAAAGTATTGAGCCCCTTGATGTCTAAACCAACTGATGCAATTGAGTATGTTCCTAGAATTATTGATTTAGTCTCAGAATTTTTCAATTTTTCTGGTTTCATTTTGCCTCTATACAACCCTATTTCTGACTCATAATCACCATTTATTGCAATTATATAATGCATTATTCTCTCTAGATGATTTCTTCTCTCACTCAATACGAGAACTTTACTCATCATGTTTTCTACAGCCTTCGATGCGATTAGACGAGTGCGCTTCTCATCCTCGACAAGTGATGTAATCATTCCCACATGATCGGGTTTCTTAGTTTTGGGATTAATGAGCTCTGTACACTCAGAAACATCTGGATACTCAAAAACGACCCTCAGTGGAACCTTCTCTCTTGTTCCCGAATAAATCAACCCACCAATGTGTGCAAACAAAACTTTCTCTAGCTTATCTTTTCTTGTAGGAGTTGCACTCAGTCCGAAATTGTACTTTGTTCCCCAACGGGTGAGTATTTTAGAAAATGTCTCTGTGCACACTAGGTGGCACTCATCAATTCCTAAAACGGAAAAATCATCAAATAGCATGGGATCAAGATCCTCTTTCATACTCAAAGTCTGTAACATGCAAATAACAACATCACAATTGTCAATAAAAATTGTAGAACCCTGAACACGACCAATTTTAATGTTAGGACAGAAGAAATTGAATCGTTCCTCCCACTGGTCAGCCAGCTGATTAGTGTGCACAACAATTATAGCCTTTTTTCTAATCACTTTGATCAAAAGGTAGATAAATAACACTGTCTTGCCACCGCCACAGGGAAGAGAAATCAAACCCATCCCACCGCCATTTTCAATTGGAATGTTAAGTACATTTGTGATGCAGTCAATAGCAACATCTTGAGACCTCGTTGCGTCAAGCTTGAAGTCTTCTCTAAGTTGAGCAGAATCATCAATATTGCTGCCTTCACGAAACGTGCTCTTTGCTTTTGCAATGTTTTTAACCCCCCACGCCCGAGGTACAGACACACTTCCATCAGTATTGGATTTGTAAGAAATGAAGCTTTTTTTTGGCATGCCATACTCGACTTTCACTTCTGCTTTGAATCTCAACTCTTTTTGGAGCAATTTTAGTTGCTCTTGTGACGGAAAGAAAGTGAAACCTCGTTTGTCAATTATGTTCATTTCTACCTTAACCCAGTCGGTGTTCCTTTAAATGCACATTTTGGCACTTATATGTCGACACCAGCTTCAACCCACTTCTTGATCATCAAGATGGGGACATGTGCCAATCAAGGGTCAATAGTGCAACTCACGTTGGAGTTAAAAATTAAATACTTGGTATGAAACGCCACCCGAGTTCATTGCAAATACACTTCCATAATTTATCCTGTAATATCAACTTTTCTCTTGATTTAAGCAATGTAAAGTATTCCAATAAATGATCAAGTTCCATCAGCTGAAGCATCTTGAATATCGTGTAACTGTATGATAAAAAGTTCTTTCTCTCTGGTGCTATTACTTTCACTGCCCTTTCAAACGGTTCCTGAATCAAATCAAAATTAGATTTGAGTTCCTCTTCAATTGCACGTGTTAACTCAGGGGGCTTCTCTCCCTTTATCTTATATAATATGAAGGGTGCACTTTCGTAGTACTTGTTCATTCTCAAATCTTTCATTATTTGTTTTATTCTCTTCTGTGTAAGTGTCGAATACTCAGTTATTCTTTGCTTTTTTAATTCCTTATATATTTTTTCAAAAATATCCTCTGGAAGAGTGCATGACTGTCTTGCCATAAAGGAGTCCAGATATTCATTAAAATGATTGGATCGGCGGTATGGGCAAGGCTTTGACGGAGGCTCGAAATCCCAAGGAAGGTATCGGTCTGAAGAAGGACCGATATAGCTTTTAGCCCACCCGCACTCATTACACGTAGTGGTCGCCCAGGCCTCGTCAAGGACAAATATCTGTGCTTTTTCACAAAGTTTACACCAGTATGGATCTGTCACCCCTGGTGCTCTGTCTTCATCTGTGAAAGATTTCTTCTCATCTTCGGTCATCCACGGGTGAGCTAGGTTGAAGAATTCCTTTCTTGCCTCCATTAAGCTCACATCCTGGACTTTTTCAATCAAAGGCATTAAGTCACATAGATAATTAGATTGCTCGGGATCCGATAATCTAGTCATGATTTTTTCGTGTATGTGTTCATAACTGAACCTAGCGTCAGAATGACATGTTTTTCTAGGTTTCTTAAACATCGTATCAATGTCTTACCAAATTACCTTTAATTATACACCGCACCCAATCGTGGACACGTGTGTACCCACCCGAGGGGAGGGTCACACACGTGTAATCCCACGTGGTTGGTTCGGTTTGGTCGGTTCGATTTGACTTGGGGTTCACGTGTGTACCCTTGTCGAGGACGCCTCCCCATCCCCCTCCTAGCCTCTTGTCTTCTTCTTTCTTTTCTTAACTTTAGAGAAGAAACAAGAACCAACAGGCTATGGGTCCTCCTCCCCTCTCCTCCTCTAGGGGTACACATGTGTACCCTCCAGTTTTGGTACCAAACCGGATCGACCAACCCGATCGACTGCAAAAAACAGATTGACCTATCGGGTTCGAACCCGAGTCCTCGTCATACTGGTCTGCTTCCTATAAGGATCAGCTGGATAAGATCCACAGTGTGGTGACGAATCTGTGAGGTTGCATCCGGCAAACTGCCGGATGGGCGTGAACATCACCACTAACAACCGTTACGTGCCAAGGAGTCGACTGTACTTTTTGTTATACTTATAATTTTGTTCTTATGGTCTTAGCTTAACCCCTAACCGCAAGAAGAGTAATTTCAAGTAATTTACAAAAGATCCCTACTCCGGACCCGCTTTTTTATTACTTTTGGGAATCCACCTCGACTTCGTCATATATGGATACGTGACAAGGCCGCAAAGTCATGGAGTGAAAGAAGAGCGTGTTGTTGGGACAAGGCCAGTGTGAGGCCAATGTGAGTGTACAGTGTGAGTGTATCCGTCTAAAGAGTTATACTGTTATTTCTCATTTCAAAAAAGCTTTCTTCTTTTTACCCTTCTTGTTTATTGCTTTCTGCACTCCCTTTGACTTCAAAACGGACTTTGAACGTCTGTCTGTAATATATTTAATCACAACCTCAAACGCTACCAAAACTCTTTGCATCTCTTCTGTTGCGTCTTTCTTATTAGAGTTTTCAGCTAGATTGGGGTGTCCAATATATCTAGGGTCTTTACCTAGTACTATTTTTCTCCTTGCTTTTATTGCATCTTGTTTTGTTGATGTCTTTTTGTCTAAACCAAGTATTTTGAAAGCTGTTGCAACACTTATATTTTTATTGTCGTTATTGTCGTTATTGTTGTAATTTTCAACATCATTCAATTCATTCAATGGTAAAGTGAACATCTTCTTTAGTTGATCATTTTTAAAACGTGACAAACTCATAGACAAAATTTGTCTCAGTCTATCTTTCTGAGAGTTTATAAATTTCTCTGACGTAATTCGATTTTTTAAACGATGTTTTGCTTCATCTCCTACAGCTTGATTAAGTTCTTCTCGGTTACGTGTTTCATTGTATGGTGAATTCTCTCTCATCATATCGCGTATCAATTTTATATCTTCTGAACCAAGTTGCTGGATCTTTTTCATAACATTAAGTGGATTTTTCTTATTTCTCACAAAATGGTAAGTAAAATCATTTATCAATTCTTCAGCACCATTCTCATCTAGTAATTTTTTGCGGGGTCTTAACGCTCTTCTTATTGTCCTGTTTGGTCTTAGAGTTGTACCACGGTCATTGGAGCTAGAGTTACGTTGTCTCCTCCCTAAAATTGTCGGGTTTATGGTTGATTGTGGCTTGCTTGGTTCAATATTTATTGGACTATTGTTATTATTTTCTTTATTGATTTTTTGTGTTTTTACATCACGATTGTTGGATGATTGACGTTTCCTTCCCCCTAGGACTGGCAAATTGGGTTTGATGGTACGGCGTTTCATTGCATTGTTCTCTTTCCTTTTCTTGGTTCCCTTTACTTTCATATCCCACCGTTTTTTTCTTGCCGTTCCTGCTGAGATCGTTCGTTTGACTCTCTGTGGTGAAGATCTATCTCCATTGTTGGGAGTTTCTTCGGAGTTATTATTATTATTGTTGTTGTTGTTGACCCATGGAGCTACATTTTTTGCCATTTCCCTGATGCGCTCATTCATTGTTGGTTCTCTCTGGGTGGTGTTTTGCCTTCTAGCATTGTTTCTATTATTGTTTCCAGTGTTGTTGTTATTATTGTTGTTGATGTTGACCCATGGAGCTACATTTTTTGCCATTTCCCTGATGCGCTCATTCATTGTTGGTTCTCTCTGGGTGGTGTTTTGCCTTCTAGCATTGTTTCTATTATTGTTTCCAGTGTTGTTGTTATTATTGTTGTTGATGTTGACCCATGGAGCTACATTTTTTGCCATTTCCCTGATGCGCTCATTCATTGTTGGTTCTCTCTGGGTGGTGTTTTGCCTTCTAGCATTGTTTCTATTATTGTTTCCAGTGTTGTTGTTATTATTGTTGTTGATGTTGACCCATGGAGCTACATTTTTTGCCATTTCCCTGATGCGCTCATTCATTGTTGGTTCTCTCTGGGTGGTGTTTTGCCTTCTAGCATTGTTTCTAGTGTTGTTTTCTAAGTTTCCTGCGCTTCCCAAGTTTCCGTTCAGGTTAGAACTAGTGCTATTTGCATTCTGGTTTCTTGTATAATAACCCCTGGCGCTGTTATTGTTATTATTTTCGTAAAAGTTATATAGACCATTGTTGTTACTAGTATTATTTGATTTGACATTTTGTATTCCTAACTTACTTCTCAACAAGTAAGCGCTAATCACAAACATACGACCAGACGATAACACTTCAATGGTGGGTAATTTTTGGGGGTCATCAAAAGCTTGGTTTTGTATTGTTTGAAATATGTTTTCGAATTCATGAGTCTTTTGTGAATTGAGATGTTTAATATATTCAGTTAGTTTGGATAACACTGGTATTCTTTCTATGAATGTTTTGTTACTTACACCATTTCTCTGAGATACATTGATAAGCCCCTTTATAAAATTAAATATGTGTGAAAACAAATCTTTCTTATCTGGCTTTTTTTTATGTTTGATCATCAGAAGACTTGCGTTGTAGTATTTTATGACAAGTTGAGATAAAAACTGCCATGTATGCAAATAAACACACTTATTGGCTATTAAATCATTTATAGCCACTTCATTGTTTGCGTTTGTATTATTGATTTCTGTCTTGTTAATATTCATAGGACTACGTGCAGCAGCTTCAATACACATGTTTGCATTTGTTAGACTGAATTTATTATTGGTTGCATTAGACTCTACGGACACCATTTTAGCAAAAGATTCAATTATAACATCTACATCGCTCCATCCTTCAACATCTGGTATTTGAAAATTGAAAAGGTTTGTTATTTCCAACTCTAAACTTTTTCTTTCTTTCAAAATTTCTGAAAATTGTTTGCTCACATTGTTTATGTTGTTTTTCTCAAAAACAAATAGCGAAATGTCCTTTTTCAACTTGGGGTGTTTCAGCATGGTACCAATTATCCCTTCGTCTTCTGCTATAAGAGGTTTACCAAATTCATGCAACATCATTTTTGTCAATTTTGTAACACTACCACTGGCATTTAGTGTATTTATCATTTCGTAAAATTTTCCATAACTTTGTTTCTTTTCTCGTGAGTGCTTAAACAATATATACATGAATTCAGACTTAGTTAATGGCATGAACTCCATTAACGCCAAAAAAGGATAGCTTGTGTACTTTTTCTTCACAGCACGATCTTTTTGCCGACAAGCAGGGATTGATTTGCCGTTTACCTGTACAGAAGCTAATATACTATCAGGGTTCAGATTCCCACTCGGATTTTTTCTCATATGCAGATTAGCGTGGTCAACACAATCGGCTGCATATGCAGCCATTACATCCCTCATAATAAACTGAGCCTTCCTTTGCTCATCCAACCGTTGCAACCCACCCTCACCTTCAAATTGGTAGTCTCTACGCATTACTATATTGTTTGAAGTATAACACCTCCTGTGCACCCCTCCCACTTGTTCAGCAATGCACTCTGATAAGTTATCCTTGTGGAACGGACAACTTCGCATAGCTCTCGCACTGGATTGAATATCAGTACCATCATTGTCTGGGACGTCTGGTTTGTGAATCACGTCCGCTGGCTTAATATTTAGACCGACTGCACGTGGTAGATGAACAGCTATAAAACGAACTAAAAGGCCATCTTGATTCAGAGGTTCTGTGAACAGTTTCTTCACCTCATCCTCTGCTACCACAGGGCTGGTGAACATGATAGCTCGCTTGTAGTTACAAGCGATCTCGGGGTTCTTTACGATGATCTTCCCAGCTTTCAAGGCTTCTTCGTCCAGGGTTCCTCTATGTATGATTTCGAGAAAGAATTGCAGCGCTGCTTTGTTGTTACGAGCATCCAGCATGCCACGATACCTCTCCAACAAAAAATGGTTTCCATTTTGATTCAACGAATTTTGTACTGCTTTTGGTAGATCTCTTATCTTCCTCTTCCATTGACATTTTAGTTTTGTTTGCGATGGGCTGATTATACCCGCAACAGTTTTAAGTGTACTCTCGGTAGCTGGGATGCCACCCAGTGCCATACATACTTTCCAACAATCATTCTCACTTATATCATCTCCCTGATCGATAGTATCATCTCCCAGTACTTTGAAAAGTGTTTTGAAACAGTCCTCTAATGAAGTTTCAAATTTTTTGTGAATACAGTCAATCTTACTTTTAACATCTCCACACAAGTCATCATTGTCCGTTTTGTCGTTGGGCTTCTTTTCTGAGGCAATTTCCAAAATTTTTTTGTTCTTTTGTTTCCATCCTAGCAATTTGTAGTATGCATCCTTGTCTAAGTCCACACCAATCTTTATTTTAGGATTCGTTGTCAACACTCGAATACCATAGGCTTTCATAGCGTAAGAAATCGTTCCCAAACACCTCCCTCTATCATCTGCATGGCCTCTGCACAACAATCTACCACGGTCGTCCTTTTCACCATCAAAAAGCGTACTCCCGTTATCGGTCGGCAAAAATATGAAATGAATTCCAAGGTGGGAAAGGGGTGGCTTATCAGTACCGGCTGCATGCTGCTTGAATCGTTTCGTCAAAGTAGACATTTTCGAACCATTAAAGTAAGCCCCCTTTGACCGTTTGTAGTCGTCATCAACGATAACTTCCATCATCTTTGATATTTTGGGAGCAAACGCCTCTAAATTATCAATCATAGGCATGTCGGCATCATAGTCTTTCAGATTATTTTTATTTTTATTTTGAACTTTAGGGGGATTAACTTTAGAAAACTGTATAAATTTTGTGAATGCATCATCCATTTTACATTATTACACAAAAAAAATACAGAACTAATTTTATTGACCACGACTTTTCACTGTTTTGTTATTATCGTTTTGTGGACTTGGACGGCATCATCATCCAATTTCGTATGCCCATCATCTCCATGGGGGTCTTTTTTTTCTGAGATAATTCGTCGTTTTAGGGGACTTCTGTGTATGCAGGTGCTGTTGTTGCGCTTGCGCAGCTTTGGCAACTTTCCTAGCTTTTCGTTGACGTACGGCACCCTGCAGTGCAGTTGCTGCCTGATCCTGCTGTTGTTGTTTCGCTTGCGCAGCTTTGGCAACTTCCCTAGCTTGTCGTTGACGTACGGCACCCTGCAGTGTAGTTGCTGCCTGATCCTGCTGTTGTTGTTTCGCTTGCGCAGCTTTGGCAACTTTCCTAAGTACGGCACCCTGCATTGCAGTTGCTGCCTGCTTATGTGACTGATTGACATTTCTTTTCACACCTTTTTTAAGCTGATTTTTGTTTTTAAGAGGTAACGGCAGCGACTCAGTAGTCTTCGAAACCGATACTTGCTTTTTATTGCCAGCAGTAATTCCCCTTGGTTTTTTTGATGTTTTCATCTTTTTATCCATATAGTTATTCGTTTTTTTTCTTTTTGACATTGGCATTGCTGAATAAAACAAATACCAAAGAGAAAGAGATCCCATTACAATAATCAAACCAAGAATAAATTGCATTATTCCTAATCGAAATGCCAAGAAACAAGCAGATTTTGATATCGAAAACACCAAACCTTCATTAAGATTCTGATTTTCCTTCTTACATCTAGGTATTCCGTAAAAGAAAAATACAATAAAACTAGTAATGAAGCATATCCAAGTAGCAAGTGTAACCCCCAAAGCCCACGGCCAATTCGAAAAGACCATTCTTGTTACTTCTTTACCATTAATGACCTTTTTCATTTCTCCCGCACGATTTCTCCCCTCGTTTGAACGTTCCTCGGCAAAACTTTCAGCTTTTAAAAAAACTAAAATAAAAAGAGGTAAAAGTATTGGAAGTGCAAACAAAAAAGCTGTGTTTCCCTCTAAACTTTGCAATGATGTACCATCTTTTATTTTTGTACCAACCTTTTTACCGAGTTTCGGATCTAATTTGATATCATCATATTGATCTAAAACACTAAAAAGCAATCCAAAAACTGAAAATGAGATTGTAAAAATACATATTGCCTTCAGGGAAAAAAACCATTTGCCAACAAAACTTTCTTTCTTTATTGTAGTATTAATGTTTTGTTCATTCTCTTTTTTTATGTTCATAATTTGTTGTGGTTGTGCAATTACTAATGTTGTCATTGTTATATAAACTCAATATTTTTATTTACTCGAAATATGCAAGATATCCAAATACCAAATACTTTATATTTTGACTTACAGAAACTCTTTTATTTCGAAACAACTTAGGACAGTTATCGGATCGGAAAATCCGCATCCGTAGTCACCGGTAGTAGCCGATGTATGAGACTATCTTTTGAGACAGGTCGTACAGCATGGACAACGATACCCTCTGGTTCTGTATTTATGGTTTTATCAGACAGTGGCAAATCCAGCTTTTTGCTAGTCAGTATTTGTGATGGGTTATATCGTGAAGCCTTAAATACTTTGTTTGGCTTCTAATATTAAAGGTATTCATTTGAGTATTCGAAAATGGATGTTTCCAAACACTACAACAAACACCGTCCAAGAAATGAGACCTCGGTGGAGATGATAGGCATACGAAATTTCCATAATTGTATCAAGTCAGTACTCATTTCGGAAGCCTGTAATAGAACGGAACCTCATGATAGGTACTTGGATATGTGCTGTGGTAACGGTGGTGATATTTCAAAACTCGTGCATAACAACATCAAACAATACTTTGGAATGGACATTGCGAATCACGCAGTAGAACGGGCTTTACAAAGAATCAAAGGTCAGTCGTTCGTTACTGCAGATGCAATTTCGTTTAATGCTTTTTCGGCCATTGCGGGTCACATGCTTCAAAATATGAGAAAATTTGACATCGTTAGTTGTCAGTTTGCAATACATTATGCATTTTGTAATGAAAGAACTGCAAGAACTTTCATTCAAAATGTTGCTTATGCTTTGAGAGTTGGAGGAAGTTTCATAATCACCGTACCCGATGCTGATTTTTTGCAAAAGTCAAGAAAGCTACTAGGTAAGAAATTCGGAGATCAACACTACAGTGTGAAATTCGATTCTTTAGATGAGTTTACAGATTTCGGATTCGGTTATGAATTCACATTCAAGGGTGCAGTTGAACAACTAAAAGAGTACGTTGTTAAACAAGATGTGCTGGTGAAACTCTGCCAGGATTGTGGTATGCACTTAGAATCTTCAAAAAACTTTTCAGAGTATGTCGAATACAGAGACAGTGCACTTTGGAACCGGATGGGTGCAACATATCACGATGTATCGCGTATATATACGACATACCACTTCAAAATGTATGAATTTTTGTCAGACGAATAATTATTTTGTATGTGTAATTATACAAAATGGTTGCAACAAGAAGAGGTCGTGTCTTAGCGTCCAAGATTTCTCAACGGAACGACGTCAAAGCTCCTGTCAAGCCCCCTAGCCTTGATGGAACTGCGTTTTTGAATGCGTTAGCCCTTATGAATAACAGACAAGCAGATGCTCCTAAAAAACGCGAAGTTTACGGACAAGCTATATTCCAAGACAAGACTGGTGCGATTCGCACGGGTGAAAAGAATGCGAAGTTTAAGCGCGAGTTCGCAATGGTTGAGAGTCCTTTCAAACATGAAGTTAAGGTCCGCATAAATCTACTCGGAAGTCTCAAGAAGATGATACAGAAGATCGTTACGGGTGCTCAACCAAAGAGATGTCCATCCGGTAGGACGACCTGTGCTGAGAAGGAAAAAGTCAAGGGTCCCTACTTGGTTTCGCTATCAACCGTCGCAAAACTGGCGGAGATCATGAGGCTCACGCCATACGATGGCCCTACTCGTGGTCAGAGAATGTTGAAGCGTAAGAAAGAGCGTGTTGACGCGAACGCAGTCAGAAGGGGACTGATTGCCAACGTATACACAGGAAGAAAGACTCTGAGTGATGTAAAGAGCATAAGGAAGCCATTTTCTAGGTTGATCACCGATCTGGACGTGCAAAAGTTCAGAAAGCGGAAGAATGCGGCTGCAAGGGGAGCAATCAAGGCGAAGAAAACAAAAGCAAACAAGAAGGCGACTCAAACCCAAAGACTGAAGAACATTGGTGCCAGGTCATCATCTAACAGTGAGGAAGAGGACCTAAATGATGATCAATCGTCCAGATCCGTGTCGTCATACTAAACCTAACCCTGATCTTAAAGATATCCTTACTCGAGTAGATGCCAAGTAAATTGAATGCCAACCGGAAACAAGCCCAGTCCGTGGAAGGATCAAGAAACATTGAACCTCGCACGTGAATTCGGATTTGATGATGCAGCAATTTTCCCACGCGCCTGGAGATCTTACAGAAACAAAATAACTACTTCCGATGTGTGCTGCTTAATAAATCATACATATTGGGAATGTCCAAAATGTCTTGAACTAGTATCCTTAATTTTTCAGTCACGCGGTATAAATTATAGCGATTACTTCCCCGAAAATAATGACCAGCAGGAAGAGTTGGCATACTGGGAATGAGTTTTTTGAAAAAAATTGACAACACAGAAAAATCACTCATTGCATGTTGATTTTTCTTAGCTTTTGAAAGTGATATATCCTTTTTACCCTGGTGTCCCGGCAAGTGTTCTCTTTGACGTTTATTTACTTCGTTTTTGAATTTCCAAATCCATTCAAACAATTCATGTTTTCCTTCAGGAGGAGCATCATTTCTTAGTTTTTTAATGAATTCACTTCTGCATTTATTGCAAGCTACAAAGAAAGACAAAGTTTTAAAGTGTTGTAATGGTGTTCTTTTACTTGATTCTGAATATTTTGAATACATAAACATATAATTCCAAAAAGCCCTACCCCAAAACTTTGGTTTCATGAATCTTTTGTCTCGATAAACGTACATTTGTATGTATCATACATTTTTATCCTTTTATTTACAGAAGAAAGAATTTCACTATGAAATAGGTCCGATAGCATTACATTCCACGCAGCTCGTGGTCTGATTTTGATTCGAGTGCGGGTTTGTATTCGGCACGAGACCTGGGTTTAATCAGTTTGAAGATATTCACGTCAGAATTATAAGTCTCTTAATCTCTTAATTATGTCTTTTGGTCCGATAAATTTGCATATTAACGAATCAAGCCACTCCGGACACTGCTCTTGCGCTCCATTGTATTCATTTAACTCATAATAGTATATGCTTGCTTCAACCCAAGCGTTATCAGTATTCATTGGGTGATCCAAATACCCCGTGTACAAAATTTTACCCTTCTTAAGATAAACCAGTTTCAAAAAGCCATCTGTTTTTGACCATACAATGGTCAATATCATTCTGTTTGGACCATAATTCGGGAACAAACCTTTCCCGACAACACCAGTGCGTCCAAATGGATTGACTGGAACTCGACAAAACGTATACGGAGATACTTCGATTAGAAATCGTGTACCTCCGTCTACACGAGTCAAATTGAACCACCAAAACTTTGTCTCGTCAACTTCACCAAGGGGACTGTAATTAAGATATTTTACACACCATGGTACCCTCAACGGTAACACTGTGGTTTTTTGTATATAATCACATCTTCTTGAAAACTTTTGTGTAGAGTATCGTTGCATTTTGTACCTTCTCAAAACGTATACCAAACACAATGCTGAAACAAACACCCACATATTTGACAAACTTAATTTAAATATCTTTAAATAAATAAATCAGTTTTTTGTAGTATTTGTACAGAGAAAATTGACACAGGAACTACCAACCACTGTTATGTGTAACGCTCAATTTCATTCCACCTGCTCGTGGATGAAACATGCAAAAGGATGTCCAAATTGTAGATACTGCGTTCAAAATTATTTGCTCATGAAAATAATCAAGATGATCACGATGAACACCAACACTAGACTTACCAACAACCAAATATTTCCTTGCTCATCTGCTGATGACTCAGACATGGATCTAGACACGGACTCATTTGCCTCTTTTTCATTCTCTATTTCTGCATCAGAAGCCTCTTTCTGAAAAGTCTCCAACACTGCTTTCACCTCTGGCGGCGAAGACGCCTCGTCCACGTCCGCAGCGCCACCTCCCGAGGACGAGGGCGAGGCGTCCACGTCCGCAGCGCCACCACCCGAGGACGAGGGCGAGGCGTCCACGTCCGTGGACGGGGTCAGGGGAGGCGTACGCCTCCTCGGGCTTAGTTTGTGTTCAGACGGACGAGGGGACGGGATTAGTTGGGGTTCAGACGGACGAGGGGACGGGATTGAGGACGAGGGCGAGCCGTCCACGTCCGTGGGCGGGGTCAGGGGAAGCCTACGCTCCCTCGGGGGTAGTTCGTATTCAGACGAGGGCGAGCCGTCCACGTCCGTGGAAGGGGTCAGGGGAAGCCTTTTCTCCCTCGGGGGTAGTTTGTGTGCAGACGGACGAGAGGACGGGATTAGTTGGGGTTCAGCTTCAGACATTGACAAGGTGACATGGCGCTTGCACCAACTATGGACTTCACCCGTTTTGTTCTCGTCTTGGACATTCGAGCAGAAATGGCCCCGTATCTCACCTGCACTAGTATATGTTTGCACCTCCTGGTTACCTGAAATCTTATATGCAGGTTTATCAGCATAATCGCATATATGTTTGCACCCCTTTGAAAATGTATGTGATTTTGTGAAATTTTCAATATCTTTTTTGGCAAGGCTGGTGGTTGAGTGAGGCTTACAATGATACATTCCTGTATCGTCCTTGCACATTACCCAAGGCCGTGAAAAATTTGATGAACATCCCGAAGCTTTATAATGATTGCAGCTTGAATCACTATTTCCACATCTAGCAGAGGAACACCCTAAAAAAAAGGCACTTTTTGTGCCAAAGTGATTGCACCAACTATGGACTTCACCCGTTTTGTTCTCGTCTTGGACATTCGAGCAGAAATGGCCCCGTGTCTCACCTGCACTAGTATATGTTTGCACCTCCTGGTTACCTGAAATCTTATATGCAGGTTTATCACCATACTCGCATATATGTTTGCACCCGTTGTTTGAAAATGTATGTGATTTTGTGAAATTTTCAATATCTTTTTCGGCAAGGCTGGTGGTTGAGTGAGGCTTACAATGATACATTCCTGTATCGTCCTTGCACATTACCCAAGGCCGTGAAAAATTTGATGAACATCCCGAAGCTTTATAATGATTGCAGCTTGAATCACTATTTCCACATCTAGCAGAGGAACACCCTAAAAAGAATTTTTGGTTTACTCTCCATACTACTTTGGTTTTGGTTATCATTGTAATACAAATATAAAATAAAAAACAAAATTACACAAAATAATGTTGGTCCAATGAGTCTTGAAACCTTTGTGGCACCTAAGTACAATGAAAGTGAGACGGGTTGAGAAAAATAAATGTATCGATACCTGACTGTTTGACTATATTGTAACCAAAGGATGTAATCTTTTGAATCATTTCGTATTGAGTAGTTTTCATGTTTTCGTGTTGCCTCTTCTCATCAGTCCAGAGTTCTATTATGATGACCGGTTTATATGTTTTAATAGTTTGTTCAGCTCCTTTGATGAATCTTTCTTCATGACCTTCGATATCGACCAGTAGTATTTCAATGGAGTCCTCAAATTCGATACTGTCCATGGATACGCATTGAACCGTGTCTTTGATGTGGTTCTGAGCGTGTCGTATGCTGTTAGCAACTTCGTAATCTGAAACGACATGACAACCACCCGTATTATGAGGATTGAATACAATTTTGGAGTCGCAAATCGAGTCACTCAAGGCCAAATTGTGCGTGATCATGTGATTCACACTGTTCAAATTCTTATGCAAGTTTAGATGGTCAAAGTTGCTCTTTACTGGTTCAAACGCAGTGATACGTGAAAAATGCTTTGCAGAGGGAACACAGACACTTCCTATGTGAGCCCCTACATTGACAAGATGGCATTTTCCAATATTTTTTGTTATTTGTGTTGAAATATACTTGAGTAATTTTATAAGTTCTGGTTCCCAGAGGCCTTTTGTTGCAATGTGGCGTTGAATCAAATCCGAAAAGTCTTTGACAACAAATAACGTGTCTCCTGCTGTATAAATTACACCAAGGGGGTTCATAATGATGTCTTTGCTGTAAAAAAGTTCTTTAAGTATAATGTCCTTGGCAAGGGTAGCAATGATCACATCCAGAGTTCATAAACTTCACTGTGTTCGTATTGCGCCAAGATTTGGCCTGGCGGCAGGTGAAGCAAAACGGCTGCGCCCTTGGGCTGCTTGGGCTGCTAGGGCAACGGCTGGGAGATTGCGGAGCGTGACGTCGTGCACGTCGTGCCAAGCGTTGCAACGAGCATGAAAATATATTTTTAAGAAACCAGCCCCATTTATCAAGCCATAAATCAGGGGTGTCTGTCTCTCTCTCTCTCTCTCCTTCTTACACAGCCGCCACGAATCGGCGCACCGTAAAGTTGAGGCGCGGCGCGTAGCGACCGTCCACCTGCCCGTTGAGCTTGGGTAGCTCGTGGGTGAAGTCTTTCTGCATGTCACCCGCCATCACGAGCAGGTCGCCCGACTCGAGCCGGATCTTTATTCCGCCCGTGGTCGCGTCGATGGCGTCGATGCCGCTGGCGTTGGGAAATGGCGGCGCAAGCATTGCAGACTCGTCTTCACGAACGCGCTTCCTTCCAACGGCGGCCATGAGGAGGTGGAGGAGGAGGAGAGCTGTTTGTGATGGATGTGGTTGTTTAGCACGGGTCGGATCGCGCCTCAGTCTTTGTCAGGTTCTGAGTCTTGATGCGAGGTGCGTCTGCGAAGCGCGTACGGAAAGTGGTTGGTTTGAGGTTGTTGTGTTTGAGGCGATTGGGTTACACATGTGTATCCCTTGGAGAGGCGAACCAGCAGTCGACCCTACTGTCTTTGCTTCTTCTTTCTTTCCTTAACTTTAGAGAAGAAACAAGAACCAAACAGGCTAGGGGTCTCCCCCTCTTGATATCTGAAGGGTCACACATGTGTAACCACTCAAACAGGACCGACCAAACCCAACCTGACCGGTGGATGAATACGGAGGAGGCACGACACCTGCTTGGTGTGACGGAAGAAACCGCTTTGACGATTTCGGTTGTTGACAAAGCACTTAGGCGAGCACGTCTCATTCACCATCCTGACAAGGGTGGAACCCACGAACGATATGTGCGTCTTGAAGAAGCTTATCAGACACTCGTCGCCAAACTCCGCGGCGTCATTACACCCCCTGACTTCAATGATCCAAATGTCATTGAAAGGTGCAGACGCTTTGAGAATCAAGCCCTCCATGGTGACGATATTGATCGCATAGTTTATGAAACTATGCGGGCATTCCCTGGAGTAGCCTGGCCATCAGTCTGGCCACCCTCCGAAGATCCGGTTCTGACTCTGCTTGCAGTTTCGGGTGGTGCAGTTTCGGGTGGTGCAGTAACGTCAGGAGTTCAGGAAGCTGCTCCGAAGCAAGAGAAGAAAGGTGAGTGCAAGAGAGATAATCTGGAGTCATACAACAATCCAGCTAAGAAGGCTGACGAAGTTGCTGGCAACAAAAAGCGTCGTGGTCGATCACCGAAAAGCAAAAAGTGTGACGAGGAGGCCACCAAGACATACACGAGACCACCCGGAGCAGCCCCAAAGGATCAATACGGCAACCGGAAGCAGTGGAACAAGTTTACGGGTGAGTGGGAAAGCAATGGGGTAGTTTGAGTATTCAATAAATACTTAAAGCGATGCATTACTGCTCAAAAGAAAACAAGTGCTAACCACTAATCACGCAATGAATATTGGAAAAGCATTTGCTTTCCTCATGGAACTTGCATGGCATCCATTATTGGTTTATGAGGCATTTCACGAACCCAAGATTGCGGTAATATCAGCATGTAATGAAGAGTATGCGGTCAAAGACTTTTTCATGAATTCGGTATCTTGTATACCTAATTCTACACATTTTCACTTGAGCATAAAAATACCTCAAGAATTAGCAAGACAAGGTTTTGGATTTCAAAAGCCGTCCTGGTATCATGAGAGAAGCCAATACACAAGGATGTTGCCGCGTACAAGCTGGAGTATACTAGAAAAAGGTTATTTGGAACATCATCAGGGGGAGAATTACAATAGCATATGCCCAGAGAATACCAATCAAAAATGGTTTCGTGTTGCCTAATCTCACCTTGCTTGATGTGTAATTAAAAATGTCATATTCTCTCCTAGCATGCTGGTTCTTCTTTCTTTTCTTAACTTTAGAGAAGAAACAAGAACCAAACAGGCTAGGCCCCCTTCCCTCGTGACCCTCTACGTGGTGTACACGTGTGTACCCCACTCAAACCCGATCGACCCATTCGCACTCTACACAAACATAGGGGAAACGACTGGAGCGGGTGGAGCAGGTGGTAGACACTTCTTTGCCTGTACGACTGACCACTGTGCCTCGCATACCTTTTCCTCAAACTTCACTCCATCTAATTTAAAGATGAAAATACCACTTCCCAACGAAGGAAATGTATCGATGAGTTTGGTCTCAATATCGAAAGCTTTGAACGAGGAAGCCTTGAGCTTCTGCCTCGGATTTCTCCCTCCCTGTAAAGTAGGTCGATACATGCGTTCCAGTTGCTCATATGTTATATTTTTATCAAACCAAGCTTCTGAATTGTCAGAGATAGCTGTGCAAAGAGCGTGGTCCATTTGGTGGACAAAGTCAGCATACTCTGGAGTGCAAAGAATTTCCATAGTTTCACCCTCATACGAATACGTCATTTCACATGTCTGCACAAGTGGCACATCAGCCTTAGAGAATCTGAATTTATCTTTGATTTTCTCTGGACACGCGAGACCTACCTGAGCAAGGTCAAAAGCAGCGGTCTTCACAACATTCTTTGACATATACTTTACGTTAATAAATTACTCTGAGTATTTAGACCGCACTTTTTTTTTCTATAGTCAAAGTATAGATGCAATCTGTTGGAGAGCTTGTGGGAGCGGGTCTTGTAGCTTACATGTTTTATAGTCTCACTAACCTGGGTGTGAAGAACAGTGGAGTATTAGATATGGGCAACGAGGGCGGCCCTCAGCCAGTGGCCGATCCTTTGGACACCGAGGAAGATAAAATTTATGCAGATGCTGAGGGTGTTCAATCGCGTAATCCGGAAGACGTATGCCAGGTTAAGCCACCCGAAATGATCAGCACATCACTTTTGCCAAGCGAAAATGAGGCAATGGACGATAGTGATTTCATGACTATTTCTCCAGAGAAGCTCCAAAGTATTAACTTCCTTAATGCAGGCTGGGCTCTTGGTAGAGACACTACTTCAAACACAATGCGTAACGCTTCGTATGATTTGAGATCAGAACTTCCCAACCCGAAGATATTGAACTTAGAGAACAATAGCTTCGCAAACACCACTGTTGATTTCATGCCGAAGAGATCGTTCGAGCCAGAATTGCCCACGGGAGAGTTAGCCACAGAACTTGATCAGAGCAAGTAATTCAAATTAGAAAAGCTTCTTGAAGCCACAATTCTGCCCTTTTTATGGAATTCTGATATTTACTATTACTTCTTGCAGGAACTAATGTCTTCAAAACAAATATTATTGTGTGTAGACACACACTAGTTTCTTCATCAAACGTTATTTGATATAATGCAATCCTGGTACCTATTTCTAATACCTTTTCTTTATCAGTTATATTATTACATAGTTCTATGCCAAAACTGTGTACAGTTTTGTCATATGCTTCCCACATATCATCTGAATTTTTACCTACATTTTTCAATGCAAAATCATAACTTGGATATTCACAATCGCCACACCCCTCAAATTTATCAGTACTATCTACAAATGAACGTCCGAGGGGTGAGTCTTCTTTTTCCAAAAAGTTTTCGAATGAAAGATCGTAAAGGAGGTTTGCTTCTTCGGGATCTTCAGACTGGTATTTGGATATCATATCCTTGAAGCATTCCTCAGTTATATTGCAACCATGCTTGTCTCTGTAATCGTCAATATCTTCTTCTACATTTGATAAAAGAGGGTGAGAATAACAAGATCTGAGTGTTGGATCTTTTATCTGCATATTGATTTAATACGCTATTAAATTTATTAAGTTCTATGCGCGTTATAGAAGCCCCATTAAAATTGAAGATATAGTATATCATGGCAACTACCGTAAAGTCAAAAAGATCACTTAGAAAGAATGCCGGTGATGTTTCTGAAACGGTTGAAAATTCCAATGATACATCACCCCCTATTAGCGATCAACTCAATGAGAGTGCAACTCTTCTCGAGGTAAGTGATCCCAAAGAGGTCCCAAAAGAGGATGTGCGACCACCGAATCCAAAGGAGGGTAAGCAAGGCTCGAAGAAAGATTCGAAAAAGGAACCAAAAAAGGAACCGAAAAAGGAACCGAAAAAAGAACCGAAAAAAGAACCGAAAAAAACTGTCACAATTGCTGAAGAGGCCATTGGTAGCGGCTCTGAGGATAAGAACGAGGAGGATGAGAACGAGGAGGAGGTTGAGAACGAGGAGGAGGTTGAGAACGAGGTGGAGGTGGAGAACGAGGAGGAGGATGAGAACGAAGAGGAAGAGGAGGATGAGAACGAGGAGGAGGAGGACGAGCAGAATTTTCCCGTCACTAATATTCAGCATATCCTTGACGAGCTGATCAGCGATGAGGAGGAGGGTGAGGAGGGTGAGGGTGAGAAGGGTGAGGGTGAGGAGGGTGAGGCTGAGGAGGGTGAGGAGGGTGAGGCTGAGGAGGGTGATGAGGATGAGGAGGGTGAGAGTACAGACTTTGAAGAGGATGACGATACGGAATGGCCAGCTTCAACTGTAATGTACATTCCAAGGGTTATTGACGAAAAGCTTATTGCATATTTCCACAAGTATATATCAAAAGATTCAAACAAAGGTAGAATTTTTAAACCATCAATGACATTACTTATTGATGATGAAGACATAGATAACAATGATTTGGATGAAGCTGAAGAAATAGTAGATCAAACATTTAGAAAATGCAAAATTGCTAAAGACACCCAAACACTTCAAAAGTTGTACAATATGATGGAAGATAACATTGACCAAGCAACAGATACATTTATTGAAAAATTCAATTTCTTCAGTATTGTGAGCACAAAAGAAGAGTTCACTATGCTGAGATTTGAACAAGGGGATTTCTACAAAGAGCACATTGAATGTTCGAGTCTAAATGATGACAGTGATGGATCTTCTAGGAGAATCTGCGTTTATATAATCTTAGAAGCACCAGAAAAGGGAGGAGTGTTCGAGTTTTCTTATCAGGGTACAAAGATCAAACCAGAAGCTGGATCTATTCTCATGTTTCCAAGTTGCCCACTTCACCCTCTGAGAATAACAAAGGTTCAGAGCGGTAATTTAATGTACGTCAATAATTTTTTACTCTAAGTTAAAGTTAGATGCCACGGGCTAAACTACCAAAACAAAAAATCGTTATCGCTGAACCAAAGAACTCAAGAATCATGATTTCAACTCCAATAAAATCTAAAATTGATATAAAAAAGAAGGAAGAAACAAAAATATGGATGCCAGAAGCATTACGGGCTCACATGCTCGAAAAAGAAGCAAATCGTCTGTACATGAGAGATATGAAAACACAAAATATAGAATCTAAAACAGAAGATAAAACAGAAAATGAAACAGAAGTAGATATGTTTGTACCTGTAGCTAGAGTAAGACAGAGTAGAGTACGACAGGTACCAGCACAACCACCAGCACAACCACCAGCACAACCACCAGCACAACCACCAGCACAACCACCAGCACAACCACCAGCACAACCACCAAAACTACCCCCTCTGGGTCTTCCTTCACGTCCTCCTCAACCTGTAACTCCTACTTATCTTAACATCATACCTGCCAATACACCTAAGCAACTTAGCAAAAATGTACAGACCACACAACGCGCACTTACATCAGGCATACCGCACAACAGTCGAAATATCGCTATACCTCAGATTGTCAATAATAAGAAAGTAACTAATAAAGTGAAAGTGATCAAAATTCGAACTGCCAGAAGAGTGCAACAAGCGCGTAAAGCTACGAAAGCACGCAGAGAGGCGAAGGAACGTAAAGAAGAACTGGAACGCAGAGGGGCGGAGGAACGTAAAGAAGAAGGCGCGACTAAAATTCAAGCCGTTTTTAGGGTCCAGAAGCGTCAAAACAAGACACGTCTGAGAAAAGAACGTAAAAACAAACAAACCGCTTTTCGCATGACGACAACACAAAAGAACAAAAAAAATTCAAATAATAAACTAACAAAAAAAGCAAACGAAAAACGGAAAAAGGTAGCATTCATAAAAAAAGAAAAGGAAGCACAGCCACCAAAACTACCCCCTCTGGGTCTTCCTTCACGTCCTCCTCAACCTGTACCTACTACCGGTAAACCTGTAAAAATATCTCAAACTACAACTCCTACTCCTTATTCTTATCTCAACATCGTACCTGCCAATACACCTAAGCAACTTAGCAAAAATATCGCTATACCTGAGATGGTCAATAATAAGAAAACTAATAAAGTGATTAAAATTCAAACTGCCAGAAGAGTGCAACAAGCGCGTAAAGCTACGAAAGCACGCAGAGAGGCGAAGGAACGTAAAGAAGAACTGGAACGCATAGAACGGGAACGCAAAGAAGAGGCTAGAGCGCTCAGAGAGGCACAGGAACGTGCGGAACGCATAGAACGGGAACGCAAAGAAGAAGGCGCGACTAAAATTCAATCCGTTTTTAGGGTCCAGAAGCCACGTCAAAACAAGACACGTCTGAGAAAAGAACGTAAAAACAAACAAACCGCTTTTCTCATGATGAAAAGACAAAAGAACAAAAAGATTTCAAATAATAAACTAACAAAAAAAGCAAACGAAAAACGGAAAAAGGTAGCATTCAATTTCATAAAAAAAGAAAAGGAAGCACAGCCACCAAAACTACCCCCTCTGGGTCTTCCTTCACGTCCTCCTCAACCTGTACCTACTACCGGTAAACCTGTAAAAATATCTCAAACTACAACTCCTACTCCTTATTCTTATCTCAACATCGTACCTGCCAATACACCTAAGCAACTTAGCAAAAATATCGCTATACCTGAGATGGTCAATAATAAGAAAACTAATAAAGTGATTAAAATTCAAACTGCCAGAAGAGTGCAACAAGCGCGTAAAGCTACGAAAGCACGCAGAGAGGCGAAGGAACGTAAAGAAGAACTGGAACGCATAGAACGGGAACGCAAAGAAGAGGCTAGAGCGCTCAGAGAGGCACAGGAACGTGCGGAACGCATAGAACGGGAACGCAAAGAAGAAGGCGCGACTAAAATTCAATCCGTTTTTAGGGTCCAGAAGCCACGTCAAAACAAGACACGTCTGAGAAAAGAACGTAAAAACAAACAAACCGCTTTTCTCATGATGAAAAGACAAAAGAACAAAAAGATTTCAAATAATAAACTAACAAAAAAAGCAAACGAAAAACGGAAAAAGGTAGCATTCAATTTCATAAAAAAAGAAACTTATGGAAATAATGGAAACAATTATTATGAAAACAACTATGAACCATTCAACCCAGAACCAGTAGTCAGAGTCAGTTATGTACCATATGGACAGACTGAAAATAACGTATTAGAAATAGCTAACACAGCCAGGAATCTTGTGAGGGAATTAGAAGTCGAGAACAAATTCACAGATATGTTTGGTGGTATAACACTCGCAAACCTGGTAAAAAATGTCTTAGATGAAAACATATCAAATAATCCAATTGAAGTACAAGAGCAACTTGATGATGTAATCAAAGTTTTGGGGGGAAAAGCGGCAACAAATATACAAACAAAATACAGAGGAAAGAAAGCTCGCATAAATTTTAACACATGGAAAAGGAAAAAAGAATCAAGTAAGATGTTAAAAAAAAGTATCAGAAAGCTCAGAAGCACGGCAAATGTGCACAGAATTAAACAAAGAAATGAAGTAAAAAAAGCACGTGAAAAGGCACGAGTAGTTGAAAAACTTGATCAACACCTTTTGGACATGTTAAACAAACGACGCAAGAAATTGGCTCGCATGGCATCTGCTGCGACAAAGGTGCAGACGACACAACGCAGGAGACTGGCTCAGATGCAGGCGACACAACGTAAGAAACTGGCATCTGCTGCGACAACGGTGCAGGCGTCACAACGCAAGAGACTGGCACTAGCAAAGCGAAGAAGACTAGCAGAGCAAGAACAACAACGGAAAAGAGCGGAAGAAGAACGTATGAGGCGACAGGCAGAATTTAACGCAGCAGAAAGACTGAGGGTTCGGAGGTTGGAAATAGAGACGGATATGAGGATTCAAGCTGCAGAGAATAATGCAAATATCGAAAGGGTCAAGAGAGAAAGATCTCAAAGAGGGGTGATGATTAGGAATGAAAAAAGAAGGGAAAGGATAGACAGAGAGATACGTGCAGCACAGAGAGCAGAGGAGTGGAGGTTAGCGCAGGAAGCAGCAGCAGCAGTTGCGGGGGCTGCGATGACGAAAGGATCAGAATACGTAGAGACTATGAGGGCGAGGGGAGCAGCGGGAACAGATGCCGTGAAGCAACAAGGAAAATCGATAATGGAGGTTTCTGCGCCATTAATGAGTTGGGTCAAAGACAAGGCTGCGGAAGCGGGGAAATGGCACGTTGATTATCAAGCTGAGAGAGCCGAGAGGAAAAAACAGGAAAAGATAGAATCTGATGCAAAGAAGAAACGGAATAATGCCACACGTAAAGTACGGAATAACAAACTTAGGAGGATTGAACGTTCAAAAGAAGCTCAAGAGATACGTATTCAAAAAAATTACATATTGGGAGAGCTCGAAGAAATTAAAGGATTAAATACAGAAATACGTGCAAAAATGCGCCAATTGAACAGACTTGGTCCTTATGAAAGGTGGATGGCATATATAAATAATAAAGATCTTCATGAGACAACAGCACGGATTAAGGGTAGGCCAAACACAGACCCCCCTATACCTGAACGAAACCTAGTGAATTGGGCAAAAAAAAAATACGGTAATTTGAATTTGAGTGGATTGATTACAGAAATAAAAAGAAGACCTCCTATATCAAGGTCAGAAGTCGAACGTGAAATACAAGAAATGAAACAACGTAAACAAACTAAGTCTTCACTTCAGCAAAGACTACGTGAATTGAATGATATGTATAAAAGATTGTTCGTTTGATTGTTCATTTGATCTACACTACGATTTCTCCCATTTATGATATGAGTATAGAAAAGACGCGTAACACTGCAATAATTTGTTATCATCAATACTAATAAATGAACGAAATGCAAACTCTAATAAAGTCGAATCCATGGATCGATGCTGAAGAAAGACACCTTTCTATAAAAAAAATTTACGTGTGTGAAGATATCCAAAAGTGGAAAACATATGATATATTGTTATCGACAGACAAAAACGATCATTTGATAGAATATAACACATTAACAAGAATATTAGATGTTATGCCTCAAAACCTATCTTGGGACGGTAAATTCGCACTAGGAGTAGAACTGTCTACAAATGACTGGAGAAATCAATTGAAAACGTTTATTTCAAATAAGAACGGTACGGTATGTTTTCTCAATTTTAAAAAACACAAATTGACTAAATCAGAATTTCAGATGTACATTGATCAAGAAAATGAGAAAAAGATGGTTATTGAAGAACTATTGAAAAATGCAAAACTAAGTATTGAGAATAAAGAAAACAAATTAACTATGTCCACGTCACCTGACCCCATAAAAAGTTTGGTCATAGGATGTCCTCCTAATAAGTGTGATGTACTTATGACACGTTCTGAGTTCATTGACGCTATACCAGACTCATGTCTGCAAAGATATGTAAAAGAAAATGGAGTTATTATACACTTTGGTAGATTGGGAAACACACAAAGAACTTTAACTTCAGCAACATACATAGATGCTGCAGTGTTACCTAAATTGAACACACATAATACCTGGGTTAAAGATTTCCATGACTACGCATCTATACTAATCTCTTGAGGATAACTCTGGGATGGCCTGCAGGCCGTCCTGCAGGACGGCCTGCGGACAGACCCTTAGGGTTACACATGTGTACCCCCCCCCCCCGCCCCCCCCCCGTAGGCCGTCCCTTGTGGTTGGGGTACACTTGTTTAACCCTTGAGCAACTCAAACCCGAGCGACTGCGTGCGGAGGCGAATCATGCTGCTGCCGCGCCTCCGCGCTCTCTTCTGTATGGACACCCAGCCCGAGGGGCCGAGACTGCGTGTGGTCAACAAGCAGAACGCGCTCTTCGGCACGGGCACCAAGGCTCCCATTCTGTCCGACCTTAGGCTTGAGGTGAAAGCGAAAAGATTCGGCGATCCTCCGACGACAATCCCTGGCGCCGCGCTGCAGCTCATTCTGATGACCTGCGCGGGGCGGCTCTTCCTCCTTCGGGAGTTCGCCCGTTCCCTCCCGAATGAGGAGACAGGGCCTGTTGCGCACGTGCTGAACGACATGTTCCAGAGGGTCGCCGGTCTCCGCCAGGTGAACATTGCTTTCTACATCGCCTCCCTTGACATCTGGCCAGCCCTCCAAGAGGAGTTCGTCAAGAGCATGGCTGCGTTCATGAAGTCGAAGCCAGTGATGACTCTACGGATGCCAGTCGACTGCGTGGCGGAGATCATGAAGGTGCTTGATCCTTCGTTGAGCAGGCAGTGGGATGATGAGTCGAAGTGCTGGATCAATGTGCTCAACCAGGATGCTGCCGCCGATGCTCTGCGCCTTACCTTCCACGAAAAGCTCAAGCGGTACTTGTGCTATCACTCCGCTATCCAGCTCATGATGCTCTTCTCCAATGACATCACGATCATTGAGAACAAGGACGTGTTCAAGAGGCTCCATATGACGGTTCCCACATTGTCGGGGTTCGCCGCCTACCTCGACATGTGCTTCGGCTTCTTCATCAGCCAGGCCATCAGGGATGACGGTCGCAATGAGGCTATCTCTCTATTCTACGAGAGCGAGGCCCCTGCATGGAACATGCTGCCGGATGAGCATGGCACGAAGAACCTTCAGGAGTACCTGGACAGCATCTCCGTCACGGAGGGCAAACTGAGCAAGCTGATGCCCGCGCCGGCAGATCTCTTTGCGGATGTGTGGCCACGGCTTCCGGAGATCGGCTCGCTCGATACCTACATCTTTGGAGGAGAGGAGAAGTGCATGCCTCCGATCCGGAAGGTGACTGTGGAGCTCAAGGTATCGGATTGGGTACCTCGCGTCAAGCTGGAGATGATCGCAGAGATCATCCTCCCGATGCGCCTACTCCTTTCCTCAACCCTTGATGTTGATACCGGCCGGAAGATCTGGTGTCCCCAATTCGACTCCTATGCAATGAACGTCACCACGGACATACTCGCGCAGTGCACCTGGCTTAGCGAGATGCCGACGGGCTTCGAAGTCACGGATCATCATATCTCGACAATCAGCGCGCAAAACCAGCACCTTGCGGAGAACTCTCCTTTGACGGCTCATCAGTTCGCAATCTGGGCGGATGTGATGCTGACCTATGATTCCCACCATGGGGATCCCCACTCGCCCAACCCTGGAGATCCCTTCCGCAAGCGTATGGAAGACCTCTCGCTTTTCCGCAACTTCGTGCTGGTGGCCAACGGCATCAAGGACATCCTTCCTGCATTCCACCGCGACATCTACATCGATGGCGATGTTGCTTCGGGTGACTCGCCTTATAAGAACAGCCCTATCCATAAGGACTGGGGCGCTACTTCCTGGGTGGAGGTCGACACGAACGACTGGCGGCTCCAGCTGGATCCCGAGTTCAGAGCTCAGTTCGACCAGCGTTCGCCCGCTTCACGCAAGTCGTGGACGACGACCAGCTTCTTCGACATGAGTATCTCCTTCATGAAGCAGAACAGGGGGCTGAATGCCGAGGTCTTCCCCCCGACAACCGTCTTCACTATGCACAACATCAGGGACACCATCTGGAATGAGAGGCTCTGTGCCGAGGACATCGCCCCGCTCATGAAGCACGCGGCCTTATGGTCTCGCCACACGTTTACGCAAGCCGAGGAGGTGGTGGCGAGGCAGCACGCGCTTCTCACTCAGCAAAATCCTCCTGCCGTGGCGCAAGCTCCCAGGCGTCCCTCGGGGCGCCCGCGAGGCCGGCTGATCAGCATCAACTCCATCGGCCTCGACTGCCGCCGCGCGGGCCTCAAGTAGGCGAGTGACTGGAGAGTGGACTCGGTTGTTATGTATAGACTCTTATACGTTAATGGCTTGTGTGTAATTTGTCGTGGACTCTGGACTGTATCTCATATAATAGCCCCAATAGACTACTTGTGTGGATTTTCCAACTACACCCCTCTGATGAACTGCAATCAGCGGTCTCTTCCCGGTTTCTGTAGATAGTCCCCCATTTAATGGAAATCCGGCAAGCACTTGCACTTCTGGTGCTGGCTGTGGTTCGATCATGATTTCTAATACAGTTGATGGATCTATTACATTAGGAACTTCTTTTCTTGCGTTATGTGAGTCAGCACAAGTTGCATATTCTACAACTCTTGAATTCCCTAACAAAGATTCATTAAAATAACTCCCCGGAAGATTCATGAAGTTATTATTTTGTATATAAATCTTTCTACCACCCAAACCCAGAAGGTCAACAACGCTATCTTGTGTGGAAGAAGAATACGTTTTCACGTATGATATGATATTTACTTCTTGAAGTTGAGACGAACCGGGGGTGCTTTGACTGTAAAGATAGACGTATTTCCACTCTGTCGTGCTGGTTGATGTTAGAAAAGTATTTCCTTCAACGCTGAACTCAAAATCAGAATGAATTTCTGTCACGCGACGTGAAATAGGGGACCCTGTGGACGAATCATAAATTACGTAATCTCCAACACACAAATAATGCTTGGAGGTACATACTATACCACTAGAGCCCAATGAAAATTGATTCCTCAAAGTACCATTTCCAATGCGATAATGAGAATCTGTAGATGCATTCAGTACAGAAATATAAGACCATTCTCCAAACTGAGTCTGTGAACTGTTTATGGGAGAATCTATGACGAATTCTTTCGTATCTGAATTGATTTCCTGAACGACTCTCACTTCATTATTCAATAAAATCACATCACCTGGTTGAGTCACATTGCTTGCAAATTCTGTTCTACACAGCGTACCAATAAGGGTTATGGATCCTGCCTGACTTGACGCAAGAACCCTGGTGTTTTTGTTTGAATATTCAAAAAAACCAAACGGTTTTATAATGCCACCCGATATTCTAACGGAAGGTGGAGTCGTATAGGAGTGAGATGTTGGATTTACTACGGTAATAGAAGATATAGATCCTGATGACGATAAATTAACAAATGCATTCATATTACCATCCACTGGGGGGTCAAAGACAACAGTTGGAGTCAATGAAATGTCGTATTGATCTGATTGCAAAATGGATACAGATAATTCATTATTAGCAGACAATTGACTTGTTAAAGTGGTATCGCCATCTACTTCAATTATGAGCACGTCACTGTAAACAGGATAAGAAGATTGAATACCAGCTACGCGCATTTCAACAGAGATATCTGAACCCATGTACACATTCACGTATGCTCTCTCTGCTCCACTATTTCTCATGAACAATGTCACGAAATCTACTGTACCAATTCCACCAGGGGGTATGTGAACAATACTTAACAGGCCTCGTCGATTGATATTTGTTTCAAAATATTGATCGGTATCGTCAAGAAACTGTCGTGGCGTGGTAATCGTCTCGCCTTTTAGTCTGTCTCCTCCTACATAAAGGGGGGCACCTCCTTTGAGAGAATCTCTCAGATTAGTCAATGGAACTCTTGTTGGCATAGTTTTTTTGTGCTTCGTTATTGTCTTTAAATAAAATGCAGATATCAAATAGCATGTTAAACTATCGAACACGTGGTGCCACTTCGGATCTTAATCTGCAAGATAATTTCAAAAAGCCACCTGATATATTATTTTTTATTCGATCCCCCACCTCCACCTCCACCCCCCCTATCAGCAGCAGCGGCCATTGACATCTTAGCCATATATTTCATCTTCATTGATTCAAAGAGCAGCTTGTTCTTCTTTGTTTGTCTATTTGTCTTAGCGGCTAAAGATTCGCTCAAAAGTCTCATAAAAATTAAGGCCATAAAAGCCATGAATCCGTACTCTAAATGTTGAGCATCTTTTTTAAAATATTCTTCAATACGATTACTCATTTAATATATTATATTATTTATATTTAAGGTGAAGGCCAAAAGCGTTTAAATTCTTTATCCAAATATTTCTTGTCTGTTAGAAGCTATGCTTTTTTTCTGTTTATTTTTCTGTTTAATTTCCTGTTTAATTTCCTTCAGAGTCTTTTCAAGTTTTTTTACACTGGAAAAATTCAAGGCTATCAATAACAATAAAAGCAAAATACCGCCTGCAATTGCAAACTTCATACCATCAGTAATTTCTACACCACTGTTTGAATTATGCATGTCTATCTCAGCCCCTGTACTTTGCAAATCCTCCTCACCGGCGTTCTTCTCTTTCTGTTCATCATTACAATTGTTGATATGAAGTATACTATTACCATACTGGTTGATATTAGTATCATTCATATCTACTATACAAAAATTAATCGCTGCACAGTTCTGCATATCTATCCACCAAGAGGGTTTTGAAAGTTGATCCAACTTAGCAGAAGAACCATCACGACAGTATGGAGACCAACAGGCACGATTCCCATGATTTACTAGTTCGAGTTTTTTTTCCAAACGTGTGGATGGCCCCATCAACAAACATTTGCACTCCGGAACGTTCAAATTCAAATTTTCTACATCGTCCAAATCAGGGTAATCTTCCCTAGCCTTACTGAACTTTGCTACACAATACTGAACGTTACTATCATCACTACATCTGTTATCTGGATTTGAGCAAAACTCCAAACACCCAGCCCTGGTCAAATTAAAATTGCATTCTGTTGTGCTTACCATTTAAACTATACACAATATTTTATTTGCACTTTAAAAGTAACCAGATACACATCTCAATGAATCAAGAGAACTTGCACAAGAAGCCATAGAAGACTGGAAGATCTTAAATTTTCAACAATAAAAAGCTCCCACGAGGATTCGAACCTCGAGTGTGGCATTCAAAGTGCCAAGTGTTGACCAATTACACCATAGGAGCATACTGGAGATGCCGGGTTTCGATCCCGGTGCCTCTTCCATGCAAAGGAAGCGATCTACCAATTGATCTACATCCCCATTTTGAATGCAATTACTTTCATTCTGTATTGTCTTGAGTGGGGTTCGAACCCACGCGTGTTGCCACACCAGAACTTGAGTCTGGCCCCTTAGACCACTCGGGCATCAAGACATGGTTGAATTTTTTAGGGTGAAATTCAACACCGATTGTCCCCTGCCGGGCTCGAACCGGCGACATCAGGCTCATAAGACCTGCGCTCTAACCACTGAGCTAAGAGAACGTTTTGCATCACCCGGGAATTGAACCCGAATCTCAGGCTTGGAAGGCCTACATGCTGACCATTACACCAGTGATGCGTACTTGAAGAACTTGGTGTCGAAAGTAGTAAATGATCCGCACCTGTGAACACACACATACGTTAGAAACGGGAAGGAAGAAGGAGGAGGGGGGGGGGGGGGGGGGGGGGGGGGGGGGGGGGGGGGGGGGAGTCGGCCATTGTGGGTCCCCGACTCTTTGCTCGGTTCATATACTACCCCTTAACAGGACGTTCCATGAACCGTACACCTACGTGTATCCGCTTCCTGGCTGGTCTATCTGATGTGGTCAACCGCCACATCTATACCACCAGGGTTCTCGACCCCGAAACCAGGTCAATACCTAACCCTTACCACGAGAGTCGTGTAACATGATGGTGAATTCCCCTATCATGACCCGACTCTGATCAACATTTTTTTATTGTCTTTAATACAAAAATGTGCGTGTAAAATAATTTTTACTCGCCATTCTGTGAGTGCATACAGGAGCATGTCGGCTAGTTTCTCCTGCACATCTTTCAGATAAGTTTTGTCATGTCGCAACTGTAATAAGTAGTCTCGACACTCTTACGAAACAAATTCAATTTTCATCTCATTACTGATTCCCAGTTTATTTTACATTCCAACAGTCTAATTGAGAACATTAGCAACTCTACAAGCAGACGGAGAAAGTTACTTGATGAATATAATACCGCACCAAGGAATGGATGCGATTTTACCTTTTAAAACAGTTTTAATTGCTTGAAGAAATACTACAGTTACACAAGCTAAATTAATTTTAGTCCATTCAGAATTGATCATACTTGACTCAGCTTGCTGAATATACTTTACTAGGGGGTGAGAAATTTAATTCCAAAAATGTAATTTAATGTTTCATGATTACTTAGGTAATTACACCCGATCTACACCTAAATCTCTGAAGGAGCTACGCCTAAGGTAGGGAAACGCTATATTTTCTCTTTGGATATAGTTTGTTTGGAGTTTTTGGTCGGACTGAAAATCTAACATCATGCTTTATAACATCTTTTATGTATTTCAATACGTCAAGAAGTTCTGAATCTATGGTTCTGTAATGAAAAGGTTTTATCTTCCATACTGAGAAGGAGTTCGCAGTATTGATTGTGTAATGTAGTGTGTTATCGTCTACCAACAAAGTGTCATAACCCTGAGGTAGCTTCGTCATGTCCTTTACAATATCCCCTCCAGGAAGAACCGAACAATCTGAATAAGACTTGAGGAACAATATTTCATTCTTCCATGTAGGCCATATTCTGTCCATAATTTTCATTGCATAATTTCTTTGAGCTGCAGTCCATACTGCAACTTTCAAGGTAGGATGTTTGTAAATTAGACTTCTTAATTCGTTTATGAATTGAGTTAGATATCTTCGTTTGTGAACATAATAAATTTCCCCTTGATTCAAATAATTTATTGTAAAAAATTCTGGTATGTTAGTTTTTTTTGTTACAGAATGTATGAGGGTCAAATCCAAATCTAATATAACAAGTCGTTTCATTCTAAAATAAGGAATCATATATTCTTTATTAAGAAAAGCGCATCCTCTCTTTGCAGACACTCTTTTTCTTGAAGCTGTCTATACAGTTTGGTAACATTAGCAGGCTCGCACAGAAAATAAGCTGTCAAGACTGGAACGCCCTGTGATCTGAGTCTGAAAAACAGATCGTTATTTGGTGTAAACGATATGTACAATTGATGTTTGCGAGGGTGAAACTCTTCTGGAAAGGATTTCCTGAAGTACTTTTTTGTACTCGTTTCTTTCTTATGTAACCCATTCATTTTATCGAGTATTCTACCAATCACCGACGCTTCTCCCACTTCTCCCACATCATCCATGTTCTCTATGCACGAGGATTGCGATATCTTTAACTCTACTCCTCGTCCTCGTCATCCTCCTCTTCAGTCTCCTCGCCGGCATCCTCCTCGTGCTGCTGAGCGCCCCCGTCCTCCACAACGAAGTCGTGCGCCCCCTCGTCCTCCTCGTCCTCATCCTCGTCCTCATCCTCGTCCTCCTCATCAAGGTCCTCGTACCCTCCCACGCCCTCCATGGCGTAGTCCTCGTAGTCCTCGTCCTCCTCGTCCTCGTCTCCGAGCGCAGCCTCCGCACCGAGCTTCTGGCGCTTCGAGCCCTCGCCCTCAAGCTCGCCATCCACGTCCTTGAGGGCCTCTTGAAACGTCTTGTACTCGGCCGAGTAGCACGTGCCACAGAGAAGGCGTTCCGGACGGATGACAGTGCTGTAGGTGATCTTGCATGCCGGGCACTGCTTCGGGTCGTCAGCCGTGCCGTGTTCACTCGCGACCCACGCCTTCCACGGGTCAGCATCGCGGTCACCGAGATCGTCCTCGAAGAGAGAGTCCTTTTCGAACTGCGAGTGGCCATCCTCATCCTCCTCGTCGTCGTCCTCCTTGTCGAGCGCGTTTGCCCTGGCGCTTGCTGCCTCTTGCTGTGCCTTCTCGAAGTTCATGCGATTGATAGCTGCATCCTGCGTGACGGAAGAGTGACCAGAGTAGAAGTCATCCGTCCAGTCGACCTTCGGATCCTCGCGTGGCCATGCAATCGTGCCTTCGGGCCGATACAGGTTCGCCATGTTGTCGATCATCATGAACTGACGCTTCTCGTACTCCGGGTCGCTCCAGTTGTCAGCCTGCCAGAGGCCCTCCTCATCGGCAATCTGATAGAGCGGGTGCTTCCGCAGGTCATCAAACCCCTTCCACGTGTCGTTGATGATTTCTTGATAGAAATTGCGCCCCCACCCAATCGTGATGTTGCGGAAGTCGATCAGCTCGTCCTCGCCATTCGCAGTGAGATCCAGAATCATTCGGGGGACAATGAAGCAGTAGATCTCGTGCTTGTTCTCCTCGTGCATAATCTCGAAATCATCTTCGGTAGCCTGACGCTCACTGTTCTTCTGGTGCTGCAACATGAGCGTTTTCTTGTAGAATTTGACGAAGCCCTCGCGGACGCCCTCGCTCTTAAGCTGACCCTTGAACATGAGACGGATCCCCTTGAGGTTGAACTCATCCTTCTTCATCAGCAAGCGGCGAGACATTATGTCCACAATGTGATCGAGATCGAAGGCGTAGTATCCGAGCGATACATCCAGATCAAGACGCTCCTTCTCATCATCAGAGAGCAGGCGAAGATTATGCAATCCAAAGCAAGTACCCTCCGGATCCATGCCATTGTTGCGAATCACCATATGACGAAAGCAGCTAGAAAACTTGTCAATGATGCCAGAATCGGAAGAGTACTCGATGGTGATGCGGCAGATCTCGCGAGCCATGTAACGGAAGAGGTCGTCCCACTCTGACGTCTCGCAAGGGACCAGCCTCTGCACCAGGATGCGGTAGTAGAGCGCAAGCCCCCAATTCTGAGATGAGCGAGTTCCGATGCATTTATTGGCGAGGATGCACGTCATGTAATCGATACAATCTTGCACATAAATCTTGTTGATAGGAAAGCCCAAGATGTCGACACAGAGCATTGACGCAATCGACTGCATCTTTCGCCAATGAGAAAGAAGAGAAGTGTCGAAGGATGAAATCTTCCGGATAGTCTGAAGCAGAAGACGGCTCTGCACGGGCTGGTCGTTCGGGCAAAAGACGGTATTGGTCGTCACCATGAGCTGACACCGGCTGTTCCGCATCTTCTTGTACACGACACGAACCATGGCATCATAGAGCGACTTGATGGTCTCGTCAAGCTTGTTGCCCTTCTCACCACCAGTCTTCAGATCGTCCACGCAGATCGGAATGCAGGAGAAAATCTTGCCCAGAATCTCGTAAAGTCCAGCGTCGGTCGCAGAAGCACACATTGCCTTCGTGTTCATGCCGAAGAGCGCATTGAGCATCTTGATCATCTCGGTCTTACCCGTTGACCCCTCCGAAGAAGTCAGAACCTTGATGAAAACGCCAAACATCTGCCGCTGAATGAACTCGAACTTCGGGGCACAGAAGTAGCTCGAAAGTGTCACCATGAACGCCTGGAAATTGACGCCAGTAAACTTCTTCGCAAGATGAATCAGAGTGCGCAAGAATCGTAGACGAATGAGGTTGTCCTCAACCGGGCAGATCCATGGGTAGAAGTTCGGAGACAGCTGAGACTCGGCAAAGATCTCGTGCATTAACTTGTACCCAGCCTCCTTGTGAGTGATGATACGCCCAGTAGCTGCATCAATGACGCAATTCGCAAAACAAAAGAGTCCCGCAGACAGACTGTGAGTCGTGCCGTATTGAAAGCCGAAGTTGTCGATCGCACGCAGAATCTTCTTATTCGCAAGGAAGTGCTGCGTCTTTGAAGCAAGAAGATCACGAAAGTACATCAAATTGAAGTGACGGGTGAACACATTGCCAAGGGGGGGCCAGAAGCTCCCCATCTTCTCCGACAAGTGCGTGATGGTTTTCGTGTCGCTTTGCCGCAGACTGATCGGGAACTTGACCAGCTTGTAATTCGATAGCTCATTGTCATCAATCTCGGTTGCATCGAGGATAGTCTTGGTGTGGTATTTGCCCTTCGGATTGACTTTTATGATGATGTAGAACTCGTAGACGGACTCGCTCATAGCTCGATCCGAGACAATGCGATACATGCCCTCGAAGTTCGAGAACACACACGTCATGATCTTCTTCTTCACCTCCATGTATTCGCCATCCTTCATCGGCTTCTTGATGACGATGTATGTCTCGTTATTGTCCACCATGAATGAAAGATCATCATCATCATCTTCTTCGATCTCGCGGACGCCACCCCCAACATCAGACGGATGCACGGCCCTGGACGGGCACTCCGACATCCACTTGCTCGGCTTGAACAGGTTGACGTCAGCCGCCTCCGTCAGAATCGCGTACTGAGAGAACCCACCGTTGAACAGAGACTCGCCATTGACCGCGCTCCAGTTGTGCGAGGTGTCGAACGGGCACGGAGGATCCGCCCACGTGATGATCAAAGCAGCCCGTGGCTGCTTCATCTTCGGCCAGTACCAGACCGTGAGCTTGCGAACCTCCTCGCTACCCGGCTGAGAATAGACCAGCTGGATGCGGAGCTCCTTGCTCATCAGCGTCTTGCCGTGAGAAGCCTTGACAGCAGTACACCCGTCTGTCAGAAGGATGTACCCTTTCATGTCATCTGTACCTGTCGTCTCATGATCGATTTCATCAGGATTCTTGCCCGAATGCCACTGGATAGCCTGCCAAATTCAACACATACGATGGGCACTCAGTACACAAAAAAAACAGCACGCCCACAGGCGCAGGGCGGAGGGGTGGAGCTTACTGTGCACTGATTGATCGTCACATTGACCCCTTTGAGATCGCACGAAGACGATATGCTCTCAAAGTCGATCTTCGCAGACTCAGACTCAGACAACTTGGACAAGATGTTTGTCGTCGTCGAGACAAAGAACTGCTGAAGCGCTGGATCCTCGACCTTGTGACAACCGCGGCCGCGCTCGTTCTTGAGACGGAGAGATGTGAGGATGTTCTCCTCAGAGTGAGGAATCGTTATGTTCCACACAGGGTCGGTCCAGTCGCGGTCGGGCACAGGAGAGAGCACCATTGGCAACACAGAATGCCGTTTGAAGTGAGCGGGAGATTGGAGACGGCTCGGGGGGGTGTGAGCCGGTTGGGGTTTGAGCCGGGCGGGGCCGATCTTAATGGGGTACGCATGTGTATACCATTCAGACCCGATCGAGTCGAACCCAGACTGCCTGACCTGACGTTAAGAGATCTCGCAGTCAGGGTGCGCGCATCCGTTCATGAAGCACCCAGTGGTCGTGTCCGAGGGACCCCACGCTGGCCTCTATGTACCGCTCAAAGGACAGTTTGCCTACGTCAAGGCAGAAACACGTCCGTATGCCTCACCATTCAACACTGTCATCTATGATTCGGACAACGGTGTCGTCTTCTACACATCGTCACCTCACACTCTCGTCGCCAATCCAGCATACACTGTTGCCTCTCAGTCTGCACAGGACGCATACGCTTACTTTTATCAGGGCAACATGCCTTACTGCAATGGTGTTGTACATGCGGTCAGAAACTGCCTAACGACTGACTACATCATCATCACTCGGGAAAAATTCATGGGGCGACAGAATCTCCGCCGTCGCCCCATGACTCCAGAGACTGCACAGGGGCTGCAGAAATCGACTACTCCAACCAATGCCAAGGGTACCCCACGACAGGTTCCTGTCTACAAAATGATCCCGGTTGAGCACAAACTGGATGACGAGTGGCTAGAGAGGGTCGATGTCGATGAACTGCTGCAAGACTTCATTGGGCTTGGTGGCTTTCCCTAAGCACCCGTGTGGGGGTCTCTGCTAAGGAGTCCGGTTGGTGTGTATCCGTAGGCGTATATGGAGTGTGGGTTGTAGGGCCCAAAAAAGTCTGATCAACTTTTGAGTTTTCTTCCCGATAAATCTCACTACTACCCACCCGTACCAGGTGGTAGTCATCCACCGGCCCACGCCTGACTTTGGTCGATCGTTTAGAGCATCAATGCGCGGACTGATCGGGTTGTGGGGCGGTCGCTGGGCAAGGGGGGGGGTGTGCGTATACAGTTGTATACACAATGGGGCGACAGCTGGGCCGGGAGCGGCGCGGCAGGCGCCAACCCACCAAGCGGTGCATATAGCCCTTGGCACGGGCGAACACCGCAGAGGAGGTGAACTCGGGCAGCATTGGCTCTTTTTCGTCCTCGTCACCATCGTCTTCATCATCGAAGAGAGTCGATGCCACCTTGCGAGGAACGTCGGTCTTATCAGGTGGGGCGGGCTTGAGCATGCTGGCGCCCGGCCACGGGCTCGACACGGGCTCGACACAGGCTCGATCCCCCCCAGCCTGTTTCTCCAAAACGGCCACGTGCCGAGCCTTCAGTTTGCGGTATTCGCTGTTTTGCTTTGCGGTGGGCTTCCGCACAGCCAGCAGGTCGCGCATGTCCTTCTCCAGGGAAGCCTGCTCCGCCTTGTCGTGCGCCTCTTGTATGTGACCATTCGCACACTCAGTATCCGGCATTGAAGCCGGGGCGTCTTGTGTCGGGTGGGAGAGCGCGAGTTTTGACACGCAGAGACTGACGATACCAATATATGTCGAGACGGTAGGGTTTGCTTTGGGTTACACATGTGTACTCTCAAATGGTGTATATATTTTTATTAAATCTTCATGAATGAACAACAGTCAAGAAGTTCGCGCAAAGGTACTTGCTGGTCTGATTGACATTATCCTTCTGGGAACCAGTACGAAATGCACCAAAAGAATATTCAACTGTCAAAGGACATAGTGAAGTTGGCGCGTTCATTAGGATTTTTTACTGTGAGCAAGCAGTCAAAAAAATCGTGTATGCACAATGCAGAATTATCAACGAATGAGCATTCACATTGATCGCCTGACACCTGCCCTACCACTGCTTCTTGAACGCAAACGCTTTCAGCCGAATGAAATCAAAGAATGGTACCTCCCCACCATTTGCGATGCACGTAAACTTGGTGTCATTTGAATCGTCCATCTTCCTTTTTATTTTTTAAACTCTTAACGTAGATGAGCCAAAATAATGCCAGTTTCGAATATAACATAAAAAAATTTAACACAGAACATATGGATAAAACACGCTCATGTATTTTTATTGGAGGCTCAGGTACCGGAAAGAGCCACGCTGTTACATCAATATTATACCACAACAGAGACATCCAGGCGGGTGTAGTAATGAGTGGAACAGAAGAAGGAGACCCTTACTGGTCTAGGCACGTACCAGATTTATTCATATATAATGGATGGGAACCACAAAAACTTGAAGAAATGATAGATATACAAAAACGTAAAAAGAAATCACTTGAACAAATAGATACAAATATTGAATATTGCAAAAAAAACAACAGACTACAGGACGTTGCCATACTTGAAGCAAAAAAGAAAAAAGAAGAAAAAGCTATGCGAAAGTTTGTTATCATCGACGACTGCATGTTCCAGTCCGGAATATCTCGCACCGAAACTCTCAGAAAGCTGTTCATGAACGGAAGGCATTGGAACATTTTCGTCATGTTGACAATTCAATACTGCATGGGTCTTGACATTGCATTGCGAGGCAACGCAGGTTATGTTTTTGTATGTCGTGAAAATATCATCAGTTATCGACGAAAGATTTACGAGAGTTTCTTGGGTATGCTCCCTAACTTCGGAGTATTCGAAAAAGTGATGGATTCTTGTACACAAAACTACGAGCTGCTGGTGTTGGATCGAACAGTAAAAAGTACAAATCCCGAAGATGCGTTGTTTTGGTACAAGGCAGCCGCTTCTTATAATTTCAGAATAGGGTCCGACCGCCTGTGGCAGTACCACCGCGATAATTACGACAAAAACCATGACGAGAGAGCCTTACGAGAGCGAAAGGCCAAACGCAACGCAGGTGTGGTTAGGAAACTTAATTAGTTATTTAAATATTTTTGAGACACGTATAAATAATGAAACATGTCAGCTGTTTCGGATGGTCAAAGTGCGCATCGCAGAGCACTTCAAGAGTTAGAAGCAGATCAAGGGTGGATGGACGGGAGGAAACTAAAAACATGCGCAAAGTGTTACCAAGACTTCACACTTGATTGTTTCCATTCGTCCAGAAGAGCTCATAGACATATACATGAAAAAATCAAACTTCGACCTCCAATCACTCAAACAACTCCTTGCATTAGACAAGTACCTTGATTCAGAAACTTGCCTCAAATATGGACTTATAGATATCATAGACTAACCACACAGTGAATCTTGTCAAGCTGCTCTTTATATTTTCTTCCACCATCTTCGCCACCAGCGGATGACTTCACTCTTTCTTGATGGTCCAAAAATTTCGATCCAATTCTCGTCTCCTCGTCTGCCTCAGCTTCTAGATGACCGCTGTTCACATCATACAACTCTTCTAGAATGTCACCTTTTGCCTTATTTTCCCACTCTTTTTCATCACCATCTCCAGAAACAACTACCTGATAGATTGCACGCTTCTGATTCGGCACTCGCAAATTTTGATTCACACCTCCCGGTGCCCTCCGCTTCAACTTAATGAACTGAGGTACTGCATTTGCAGGATCCGCAAGTAACGCTTGAATTTGCTCAGGAGAAATATGGTCAATCGACTCTTCTCCATACAAATTCACATTCTGTTCCACGACATATTTGTTCGTTGTGTTATTCACAACTCTCGGCTTCTTCGCCACCTTGATAAGTTCCTCGATTTGTCTATCTTTAGCCTCCAATTGTTCCTTCATTTGCTGATCCTTTGCAACTAGTTGTTGTTCTAGTGATGCTATCCTAGCGTCCTTATCAGACTTCACCAGCTTGCAAAGTCTCTTATGTTTAGACCAGTTACCACCATCAGATGTTGTATATGTACACTCACAGACTCGGGGTTTCTTGTATGTAGTTGTTGGCATATGTACTATGAATATCAGATATTTATTGTCTTTAATTCCTTGTACAAGCCTTGTACAATTCCTTGTACAAGACATTGTTTCTCCTGCCACTTGTTACACTGGTGTCCCTCCTACCAGAATCCTTAAATATTGTCTACAAATCTTTCGCGAAAAAAATAAAGGGGGGGGGGGGGGCACTCAAAATTTTTATTTTTTTTTAAAGTCAAAATTTTTTTGGTGGAAAAAATTTTTTGACTTCAAAAAGTCGATCGAGATTTTTTTAAAAAAAGTTTTACGCCGATTTTAACATAGCACGTAATAATTCAAGAGAATAAATTATGGCGAATTATCATTATGAGTAGTCAACGAGACAATGCTTCATGTTTGGAGAGTCTTGAAACATTTTTAGAACACTCCATTCAACCCTTGATTTTGGAAGGAATTCTAAGTATAAGAGAGCAGGCAAGAGAGATATCTCAGCAGAATAACAGTGAAATGGACGAGACCGATGTTACAGTCCAGTTGCTAAAAGACGTAAAAAATTGGACCCAAGTTTTGTTAGATGAGGAAGTGAGAAGGATACTTCAGAAAATACCATTCTTGCAAAAGTTACTTACTGCATTATTTGTTATGAAAGTTAAAGTACTTTCAGTAATAAACATGCGAAAAGATACTGAAGAGTTTCCATTGACCATACCGGCAAATGCTACTTTTCTTCATCATGTTTACATACAATGTGCCAATATCCTAATAGACAACCGTTCAGTTTTAGAAGAGATGAACCTGGTGGAATTGTCTCCATTAGTAAAACAGGGGATACAAAATGCATGTCTGGCATGTATTGAATGGTCCGATCTGCTGTCATGGGGGCTTGATGGTGTGAATGTAAATGATGTTGTCCGAAACATCATGAATGATGAAGAAGAAAAAAACGAAAATAATACAGATGAAGAAAATGCAGGTGAAGAAAATTCCCCTTCTGATGATACATCTGAAGCTGAATTCATGAACATTGCTAATGAGAACAAGATGAACACTGGTGATGATGATGATAATCAGTCTATAAATGGGGACGAATCAAACAAAAACGATGATGGAGAAAGTATGTTTGATTTTTCAGACACTAACAACGAAAACAACAATGACTCTGTAAGTGAATCGGTAAAAAATTCGGCCGATGGGTCCTCGGTTTCTCAAGACGATACATCTAGTCTTGGCGACAGTGCGTCACAAGTGACACCTGAAACAACCCCATCACCGGCTCTGAATCAAGATGAAAGGCGTGTCTCCTCGAACATGCCATCGTTTTTTTGATGGAACATGAGCCTCCGTAGTGAGAGAACATTGTTATGAAAACACGTCTCGCAATGATTGCAGCCGCAGTGGGGCAAAGGACCAGTGGATGAAAAGTTACCGTTGAAAGACAAGATCAACGGGAGCCCAAGTTGGTGTGCAGCATGACAGGAACTCTTCCTGGAGAAGTACTTGATTTGCTTATTTATAAGGTTTGCCTTTGACTCCGTTTGTGGGTGTACCACTCGTGGAACAGGTGTATCTGTTGTGCTGATTGTTGACATCCAGACGGCCTCGAACTCAAGGGATCCGTCGTTGTCGTCGCCACCCGCATTGATTTCTTGTTCTATGAGAAGCGCATCTATGTACTCGCACACTTCATATTCTTCGAGTTCCCGGATTGTGTCTTCAAGATCCATCTGTGACAGCATGTCGATAGGGTCCACCTGGTGATCCATAACGAGAGCCATCCCCCGGTCAAACCCAACCGGTCAAACCCAACCGGTCAAACCCAACCGGTCAAACCCAACCGGTCAAACCCAACCGGTCAAACCCAACCGGTCAAACCCAACCGGTCAAACCCAACCGACTCGAAGACATGGGCGATATGTTGACGGGAATGGTGGAGTGCCACGTCAAGTGCACTAAGATCAACACAATTCTCATCACAGTGCAGAAACTGGAGGAGCACCTTGTGAATTACAAGACTGTTCCTAAACTTGAAGCCGTTACCGACTTCATAATGCCATTTTGTTTTCAGATCGACGTCAAGGAAGGGGCGCCTCTGTTCGTCAAGTATGGTGTGAAGGCTGTGTCCGTGTCATTCCCTCCGGACAGCCGCACACTGGAGGTTTTTCTCTATGAACAAGAAGGGCGTAAAGACGACATGCCGTTCATCAGTGTGCAGACCTTTGGTACCGTCGGCGAGTTGATGATGTTCCTGGACAATATCGCGAATGGTGACATTGAGAAGGAGGAGGACTAAGCTCCCGGGACGGACTGCTTGTGTACTTGTGAAACTTGTGCACACACACAAGAACGTCAGTGGTGTCCATCAGAGGGGGGGTGCGTGGTTGCTTACCGCTTCCTTCAGCACGATGATGTCGCAGGAAACACCCTTGAGGGACTGCGGGCAGGGGGGGGGGGGGGCAAGTCTGGGAGATGTGAACATGGACGAGCAGGACGTTTGGCCCACTGGTATGACATTCATCTGTTTCTGGTGCGATCTGACTCCGCCGTTTCTTGCCGCCAATGTGGCTGTGGATCACTGAGTCGTTCAACGCGCAGAATCAGCGCTCCACTCTTCCCCAGGCGTCTCAATTTTTTGGCATCTTCGTGACTATATATGTGTTTTGGCGACATTTTATAAAATAAAATGTATCAAAATGGTATAAACATGGAATCACTTTCTTATGAAGAATGCAAAAGGTTTATGCCAATGATGACTGAGGCAAAATGTGTTAGAGTCTATGATGGAGATACGTTTCACTTGGGTGTTGTACTTACACCCCCCTATGGCGCTACACGGTTTTGTGTTCGATTGTTGGGAGTAGACACACCGGAATTGAGAAGCCGATACAGTGCGGAAAAATCCCTGGCAAGGGAAGCAAGGGATATAGTCAAGAAGATGATTTTGAACAAAATAGTAGGCGTGAAGGTTTCTCAATACGATAAATATGGTAGGCTTCTCGTGAGAATAACCACGCCATCTGGAGAGGACCTATCTCAACATTTGATAAATGAAAAAGTTGCAGTTTATTACGATGGTGGAAGGAAAAAAAAGGTAAGTTGGGAAAATCTGTTGAAGGAACATACAGAAATGAGATCCAGTAGAGTCACTCAAGATGGCGTGGCTTAGAATTATGACAGGCATAGTCAAAACTTATAGCTAAATTAGTTCTACATGGCATTTCTATCCACAGTTTGTAGTCTTTTAATATACAATTGTTACTGTATTCTTTCATGTTAATATCATCAGTGAACTCAATACATAATATGATACCTAAATTGTAAAAAAACTCTTTCAATGGTTCTACATCTTTTTCCAATCTAGATCGTGATAATATCATTGTTTTTCCGAATAACTCAAAACATTTGGATTCCAATATTTGAACGAGAGCTTTAAATATATCAAGAGAATTATTCCCATTGACCAGCAACAGCATGCTTGTATTATTTTGAACAAAGATTATATATGTGAGTACTATATGACAAAAAAGTTACTCGATTTGTTCTCAGGCAGTGGATCAGTCACTAAACTTTCGAAACAGCTAGGGTATGACGTAAAGTCATTAGACATAACCCAGTTGAAAGAAGCACCACCACTGACTTTCAAAACTGACATATTGAACTTCAATCCCGAAAATGTTTTAGCAAAATGGGTACCTGATATTATATGGGCTTCCCCACCCTGTACAGAATATTCACACGCTAAGACGAGAGCACCGCGGGACATCAAAGGAGCTAACAAACTTGTTGTTAAATCTATAAATATAATCAAATGGGCACTCAAAAAGAATCCCAATTTGAAATGGATAATTGAAAATCCCCAAACAGGTCTTCTGAAAGATCAAAAATTTATGAAAAGTTTACCCTATGTGGATGCAGATTATTGTTGTTATGGTCTACCGTATAGAAAGCGAACACGTTTTTGGACAAATGTTGAAGCCAAAACTAAGATGTGCCAGGGGGCCGGTAAGTGTCCCTACATAGTACCAGGAACAAATAAACACATTCATAATATTGGCAATGGACAAGCACAATACAACTTTGAAGGACGGCAATTTTTGCCAAGAGAAAAGTACAAGATTCCTGAAAAACTTCTAAAATTATTCCTTAAAAGTAACTAATTCAACCACTAAAAATGGTCAAAGTCACCAAAACGAAGCCGGTCGAGGGGCGCGAGCTCGGGGCGGAGGCATGGGAGCCGTACGCTTCGAACTCTTTAGATTTCATTTTGTTTTAGTTCTTCTTTTGTGATTTCAATATTTTTAAATTCAAATATCTCTTGATATCAGGATTATTAAGGGTTCTATTTATTGCTTTTCCCGGGAACCGCTTAGTTTCAAGATAACGCTTCAAAGGTGGATGTTTTTTAAGTGCGCGTACAATGCGTTCCATTTCCTTCTCCCTTTTGCGCGCTTCCTCAATTCTACGTGCTTGTTGCATTCTTCTGGCAGTTTGAATTTTAGTGACTTTCATACCTTGTTGCCGGTTCAACTTTTGATGGCGGTCATTTTTTATCATATACCTATAGTTGCTTTGTGTTTCTTTTCTTTGAAATCAGGACAATCAATCATTTCCGTATCGTATTCAAATATCTTTCCAAAAAAACGTAAGAAAATGCAGAAAGTATTATCAAAAACACTATCATATAGTTTGATTCAAGTAAACCCATACGTACGAGCATAACACTTGTTGTTTCCCACAAAACAATCAGCGATATTTGAATTAGTATTAATGTACCAATATAATTCATTTTTATACATGCAGATAATAAATGCAACAGTTGCCATGGAGATTGATGTCTGTTCCAGCAGATGGAAGATGTGCACTGCACGCAACAGCTGTTGCGTGTGGTTACAAAGATGCTGCCTCAGGTAACAATGTATGTAATAAAATTAAATTTGAAATAACACAATATTACAATAACACACACGCATACAATATGATAAAAGATCTATTCAAAACAGGAGGATTTATGGACGACACAAAAATAAATGAATTTGGGAACTCGCATATTGCTAATCCATTGTATTTCAAAGATTTCATTTGCGAAAAATCGAAGTGGATAAAAGATGTTATTGCATGCGAGTGTAAAAATACATACCAAATAGGACTCAGTAGAAGAGGTACGTGTACTCATTCAAAGGTTGTATCATTTGTACATAAATCTACTAAACATACAAAAACTACACAATCAGTGTTGAAAAGAAATGCAGTAATTTTTTTAAATTACGCTAGCCACTGGTATGTTCTTATGCCGTATGAGAAAAGTATTGGATTATAATCCTCTTATCACATAATTCCACGCGTTGCATTACACAAGTCCAAATGAACTGAGGCACTGCATTAACTGTTCGGTTTCGCCAATCCCCTTGCATCGTTTCTTGTGACCCGCCCATTTGCTATCATCATTGTTTCATATCCTCCACAGGCACATACTCGTTCCTCTTTGTACTCCTTGGTTGGCATATTTCTTGTATACCCAGAAATTTATTGTCTTTAAAAGGACCAACAGGGATCAACATATCCATTGGTCCCTGTTGGTCCCAAAACGTCTCTCCTACCGGAAGTTTACTTGATAATCTCCGACCAAAATCCTTAAATATTGTCTAAATCTATCGCGAAGAAAAAATGAAAGGAGTGGGAGGGGGGCACCCAATTTTTTTTGAATTTTTTTTGAATTTTTTTTGAACTCAATTTTTTGGATTTTTTTTCACAAGTGCTACGCTCAAACGGCAGCGGCGAGGGCCGCGCGGTACATGGCCTCCGCCTGTGCGAGGGTCGAGGAGCCGGCGGCAAACTTGACGAAGATCCGCGTGACCACTGAGAAGACCTGGCCGCTCTGGTCCTTGATGAGATGCTCGCTCCCGGAGACTCGCCTGATGAACGGCATGTTCGAGGGCCGGTTGTGGTAGACCCAGGAGATGAAGTCGTTCACGTTCAAGCCCATCGCGGCGTGCGAGTTCGCCCAGACACCCTCCTCATTGATGAAGCTGCGGAACTTAGCCCTGGTACCAGGGCCCGCTCCCCCCGTGGTACTCAGTGGCTTGAATCCCCTCTTGTCGAGCGCATTGCAGTGCGCGCAGAGAGTATTGTCGCGGGAGGCTGGGGCAATGCTCTCGCCCATGAGGCTGTCGGCGAGGACCACAAGCCGGTTCTTGAGGTCATCAACCACAGCCTGATCGGGAGCCGGGGCGGGAGCCGGAGCCGGAGCCGGAGCCGGAGCCGGAGCCGGAGCCGGAGCCGGAGCCGGAGCCGGAGCCGGAGCCGGAGCCGGAGCCGGAGCCGGAGCCGGAGCCGGAGCCGGAGCCGGAGCCGGAGCCG
>Ga0209716_1000171_pt1 | contig 68072 bp, 83 predicted proteins | sample COGITO_mtgs_1205_FD_184811 | JGI IMG/M metagenome (GOLD analysis project Ga0209716, IMG submission 184811) | Pelagic marine microbial communities from North Sea - COGITO_mtgs_120531 (SPAdes) (version 2) | ecosystem: Environmental > Aquatic > Marine > Epipelagic ... | reverse complement strand
TTTATTTTTTCGATTCTCTTTAACATCACTTTTCATACTTTCTATTTCAACTCCAACATATGGAGCTAAATCAGTTTTATTTATAATAAGTAAATCAGAAAAAAGTAATCCCGCACCTTTTTTTCTTGGAATATCAGCACCTTGAGCTACATCTATCACATAAAGATAATAATCAATTAACTCATAAGAAAAAGTAGCACTTAAATTATCTCCACCACTTTCAACAAAAACAATATCAGAATCAAACTTTTCTTCTAAAGAAAGAACTGCTTTTAAATTCATAGATATATCATCTCGTATTGCAGTATGAGGACAACCACCAGTCTCAACTCCTATGATTTGTTCATCTGGTAAATCAAGTGTCTTTTTTAGATAATTTGCATCTTCTGTTGTATAAATATCATTTGTTACAATACCTATTTTATAATCATTTTTTAGCATATTTGTAAGTGATTCAATAAGTGATGTTTTACCACTTCCTACTGGCCCTGCTATTCCTATTTTTAAACTCATTATTTTCCTTTGTTAAATCTTTTTCATTCTTACTAATATTTATATTTTGCTTTAGTTCAATGCAAGATTTAAGGAGTTTACTAAATGTAAATGACTTAAATTTTAACGCAGAAATAAAGCAAAAGATGAATATTATGTTACAAACATCTTTGGTTCTAGTGTTTTATGCTCAAATATCACTTCTTCAAATAAAGGATTGAAATTTGTAATCTTTTCATCAAAATTAAAATCCATATTCTCTAAAATCTCATCAAACTCAAAAAGCATTTTCTGAATATCTGAAGGTCTAATTCTTGATATTTTAATACTTGTAGCTGCTATATTTATAAGATTTTTCTTTGTCCACATCACTATAAAATCTTTTATATCAATATTCAAATCATAAGCATAAGAAGATAAGACTATTAACTCATTTGCATCTGCTTTTTCATCTTTTATTAAAGAAAAATACTCTTTTACGATATTCGTACTTACTGTATCTTTTATTTGAATATAGTAGTTATGTCCTATATCTTTTGAGGCTTTTGCATATTCATATGTTAAGTATGATGATATTTCATTATCAAGCTTTTTTACTACGGAAAGTCTGTTTTCTTCTAAATACTTATATGTCTTACAAATATAAACAAACTCCATTTTAGAGTATTGATCAATAATTAGATTTTGTAAATAAATCTCAAGCGTATCAATATCTTTAACTTTTTCTTTTACAATATGAGGTTCTAAACCAAAAGAGTGAACAAACATACCAGATGGAAAACTTCCATCAAGTATTTGCATAAATCTACTTAGACTTTTAAGATTAGTATGATTAGTGAGAGTGATGTGCTTTACCATTTGCTTTGAAATATCCTGTTGTTTTAGTAATATTTATTTCACTATTTTTATATGCATTTTCAACTATATCACTTAAAGATATATCATCTAATACTACAATTTTTAAATCTTCAATCATTACTGGTTGATGACGGTTCCCTACTTCATAAGCTACTTTTGCAAAGTTAAGAGCATCTTTAAACTCTAAAATATAAATATTATCTTCACTTCTTTTAACTTTAATCGCATACCCATCTTCATCAACTAAAATATCATTTTCATGTAAATGAGTAAACTTTGCTTTTACTATAAAGTTTATACCTTTATTTGATACTGCTGTAAGATTTGGTTTTTGCATATCAAACCATGATAACTCAACCTCATCAGAACAGTCAATATCTTTTTTTATTTCTGTAATTTTTTTTATCATTGTATTCCTAAAACATAAAATATTTTTTTGCCATTGGCACAGTTGTAACATAATCTGATGTGATTAATTCACCATCAACTAATACATCATAAGTTTCAGGGTCAACTACTATATCACCTATAAAATCATTTAACTTCATATCTTTTTTACCAATATTTCTAGTATTCTTAACAGCTAATACCTGTTTTTCAATTCCTAATTTTTCTTTTAAATCACCACTTGCAACTTTTGAAGTAAAAATAGCACTTGTTTTAGCACTGGCTTTTCCATGAGATCCAAACATCTTTCTATATAAATTTGGCTCTGGTGTTGGTATTGAGGCATTTGCATCACCCATTACAGAAAGAGCAATGAATCCACCTTTTATAACGAGGTTAGGTTTAACTCCAAAGAAAGCTCTATCCCATAAAACTAAGTCAGCCATTTTACCAACTTCTACACTTCCTACATGCTCATCAATTCCACAAGCAATTGCAGGATTTATAGTATATTTTGCAATATATCTTTTAATTCTTTCATTATCGCACTTCTTATTATCAGTAGCTAATGCACCTCTTTGTTTTTTCATAGAATCTGCAACTTGCCAAGTTCTAATAAGTACTTCACCAACTCTTCCCATAGCTTGTGAATCAGAACTAGTAATACTAATAGCACCGATATCATGAAGCACATCTTCAGCAGCAATTGTATTACCTCTAATTCTACTTTCAGCAAAACTTACATCTTCAGGAATCTTAGGACTTAAATGATGACAAACCATAAGCATATCAAGATGCTCTTCAATAGTATTTTTTGTATATGGAAGTGTTGGGTTTGTTGAAGAGGGCAATACATTTGCTAAACCTGCTACTTTCATAATATCAGGAGCATGACCTCCTCCTGCACCTTCAGAATGGAAAGTATGAATAGTTCTATTCTTAAAAGAACCTACAGTATTTTCAACAAAACCAGATTCATTTAAAGTATCAGTATGAATTGCAACTTGAATATCATTATCATCTGCAACACTTAAACAAGTATCAATAGCTTTTGGAGTACTTCCCCAGTCTTCATGAAGTTTAAGACCCATTGCTCCTGCTTCAATTTGTGATTGTAAGGCTTCATACGATGAAGAGTTTCCTTTACCCATAAACCCAAAGTTTAAAGGATAGTTTTCAACTGATTGAATCATTTTAGAAATATTCCACTCACCAGGAGTACAAGTAGTAGCATTTGTACCAGTGTTTGGTCCAGTACCACCTCCTATCATTGTAGTAACTCCAGAACTTAGAGCTTCGTCTATTTGTGTTGGTGAAATAAAGTGAATATGTGAATCAACTCCACCAGCTGTTATTATTTTTCCTTCAGCAGAAAGTATTTCAGTATTAGTACCTATTTCTAAACCATCAGTTATTCCATCACAAAGCTCACTATTTCCAGCTTTTCCAATAGCTAAAATATTTCCATCTTTTATTCCAATATCGGCTTTATAAATACCAGTATAATCAATAATCACAGCATTTGTAATAATCAAATCAGCAACATCAACAGCTTTTGGACTTTGAGCCATACCATCTCTAATAGTCTTACCACCACCAAATTTTACTTCTTCACCATATGTTGTATAATCTTTTTCAATTTGAGCAATTAAAGACGTGTCTGCTAATCTAAATCTATCGTCTGTTGTTGGTCCATACATCGCAGCATATTTTTGTTTTGAAATTTTCATTTTATTTCTCCCCTAAAAATATTGATAAGTTTTTTATAGCTTGTTCTTTAACAGATTCATCATCTAAATTACCCTCAACTAAACCATTGAAACCACTCATATATCTATTTCCACTATATGAAACTAAATTTACTTTCTTTTTACTTCCTGGCTCAAATCGTACTGATGTACCAGCTGCAACATCGAGTCTTTTTCCATAAGCATCAACTCTATTGAAATCAAGATTATTATTTACTTCAAAAAAGTGATAATGTGAACCAATTTGTACTGGTCTATCACCTTTATTTTCAACTTCTAAAGTTGTAATTTCTTTATTTTTATTTAGTTCAATTTCTCCATCATCAACAATATATTCACCTGGAATCATTGTGTCATTACCTTGTATAGGACTATGAACTGTTACAAGTTTTGTTCCATCATCAAAAGTAGCTTCAACTTGAACCATATCCATCATAGATGAAATTCCATCCATAACATCATCATGGTTTAAAACTTTTGTAGCATCAACCATAAGTTGAGCAACACTTTTCCCATCTCTAGCACCTTCAAGTATATATGAAGTGATTATTGCCGTTGCTTCTGGAAAATTAAGTTTACAACCTCTATCTTTTCGTTCTTGTGAAAGTTTTGAAGCAGTATAAATCATCAGTTTTTCTTGTTCTCTATTCGTTAAAAGCATATTTTCTCCTTATCCTAATATCATATTTGTTCCAACTAAAATAGAAACAATTCCAGCTGTTGTAAATACTCTTTTTATATTTTTTGTACTATTTAAAACATTTTCATTTATATAATATATAATAAACCCAAAACATATAAACACCAAACTAACCCCTAAAACAAAAGCCATAACCATAGTAAAATCTACACTTTGTGAATTTATAACACCAAGAGTAATAAGCATACCTCGTACTCCTCCAATACCCATTAGAGAACCTATAACAAAGGCACTTTTTGTATCAGTTTTTTTATGAGTATGATTTTTTTCAAAACTTAAATGAATATGTTCCTTGCCTTCATGTACATGTTTTTCTAAGATGATTTTTTTTGCATTTACAAGATATATCAAATATATTCCCATAGCAATAATTACTGCTGAACTTATCATATCTCCATATCCAAGATATGAATCTAATGAAGTGAACTCTTGTAAAATCTTTGCAAAAACAAACAACATCAAACCATGTCCAATAGCAAAAGCAAAAGTAATCAAAAATGTCTTTGTTTTACTTTTTCCAAGAGAGAAGTTAATAATTGCAACAATATGATCAGCTCCAAAAGCATGAAGTACTCCATACCAAAATAAAAAAAATAAACCTATTTCCATCTTATTATTTCCCCATATTAAAACTATTTTTTTCTAAATTTTTTCTATAAATATCCCAAACTTTTAAAACCTTGTCTTTTAAAATAGACATATTATCACTAGATAAAACACCAATTATTAGCTTCTTTGATTTAGAATATGTGAAAGTTTTAAATTCTTCCTTTTCTAATTTTTCTAAAAAAGCAACATTGTCCAAAGTTTTTATATAAACTTTTGCAAAAAGATTTTCTGTAATACTTTTTCTTTTTATATAATCTTTTAAATCTATCCCTTCAATATCAAACTTCTCTATATATTCGCAAGAGTTATTCTCAAAAAAAGTATTTTTTATTTTCATAGTTGAAAAATCAAAGTTTTCAAAACTTCGTCCATTACTTAAAATATCAGTATAAAAAAATGTTGATTCTTCATCGTAATTTAGCCTAAAAGTTTGTATAAACTTTGCATCTTTATATAAAATAAGCTCATCATTTAAAAACTCTAAATTTGAGTTATTTTCTAATTTTATATCTATAGAATTTATACCAAAAAACTTTGAATTTGACGGATATATTTTTGTAGCTGATTCAGTAGTTATTATAAGATTTGAATTGTCTAGTTTGAAATTAGTTTTTATTCTATCTTTTGGAAAAATACCTTCACCTATATTAAGCAGTTTAATGTAGTTTTCATTATCATTAAATAAGTAATATCTTGATGGAAGATTTAATCTATCTAAGGAGAATTTATCATTTTTGAAATTAAATTTTAAACTCATTTATTTACCCTTGGAATAGATATTTTATAGGGTAATTCTATCAAAAAAAAACATATTAATATTTTGATAGATGTATATTTTTTATTCATCTAAAGTAAATGTTTTATAAACTATACAGATAAATGTTTCTTAACTATTTCATCACTTAATTCTGATATTTCGCCATTTGCAACAACAGCACCTCTATCAATTACATAAAAATCATCACCATGTTTTCTTGCAAATGGTAGCTTTTGTTCAACTAACATAACTGTCATTTCTTCTTCTTTTGTAAGATAATCAATAACATCACCAATTTGTGCAACAATATTAGGCTGTATTCCCTCACTTGGCTCATCAAGTATTAAAAACTTAGGATCAATACATAAAGCTCTTCCAATTGCTAATTGCTGCTGTTGACCACCTGATAAATCTCCACCTTTTCTATTTGCCATATCTTTTAAAACTGGAAATAAATCATAAATTTTAGAAGGAACTTGTTTTATTTTATTTCTATTTGACAATACGCCAATTTCAAGATTTTCTTTTACTGTTAATTGAGAAAAGATTTCTCTTCCTTGTGGTACATAACCAATAGCAATTCCAGCTCTATGATGTGCAGATAGTTTTGATATATCCTTTCCATCATATATAAGTCCTCCACTTTGTATTGGAAGTAATCCCATAATTGCTTTTGAAAGTGTAGTTTTACCAACACCATTTCTTCCCATAAGACAAGTACATCTTCCTTTTTTAATCTCTAAAGTAAGATCCCAAAGAGTGTGACTTTGTCCATAAAATTGATTTAATTTATCTATTTGTATCATGATTATTCACCTAAATATACTTTTCTTACTTTTTCATTATTTTGGATACTTTCCATATCACCTTCTGCTAAAACTGAACCTTCATGTAATACAGTTACTTTTGAAGCAATACTTCTAATAAACTCCATATCATGTTCAACAACAACAACGGCATGTTCTTTTGCCAAGTTTGTTAAAATTTCACCCGTTTTATCTACTTCTTGTGGTGTCATTCCTGCAACTGGTTCATCAACAAGTAACAGTTTTGGGTTTTGCATAATTAACATACCAATTTCTAACCATTGTTTTTGTCCATGTGATAATATTCCAGCATCTTGTTTTGCTAACTCTTTCAATCCAATAAGTCCCATTGTTTCTTCAATTTTATCTCTTTGTTCACCTGAAATCTTAGAAAACAGTGTTTTGAAAAATCTCTTATCATCTTGCATAGCAAGCTCTAGATTTTCAAAAACAGAATGATTTTGAAATACAGTAGGCTTCTGAAATTTTCTCCCAATTCCAATTTGTGCAATCGCAGGTTCATCCATTTGAAGTAAATTTACAGCTTCTCCAAAAGTTACATGACCTGAATCTGGTCTTGTTTTTCCAGTAACTACATCCATCATAGTTGATTTTCCAGCACCATTTGCTCCTATAATACATCTAAGTTCTCCATAATTAATAGAAAAACTTAAATTATTTAAAGCTTTGAAACCATCAAAGCTAACAGTCACACCATCAACAAGAAGTATTCTTTTCCCTTTTTTTAACTCACCTATATTATGTGAATTTTCATGATCTAATATAATCATACTGCTACCTCTTTTTTAGTGTCCATTTTCTCTTTTATATTAGAAATTAATCCAACTACACCTTTTGGTAAGTAAAGAGTTACTAGTACAAATAATCCACCAAGAGCATATAACCAAACTTCTGGAAGTGCAGATGTAAAATATGAACTTGCAAAGTTAACTATAATTGCTCCAATAACTGCTCCATATAAAGTTCCACGACCTCCAACTGCTACCCAAATAACTAACTCAATTGAAAATAAAGGTGAAAAAACACCAGGATTAATAATTCCAACTTGAGGAACATATAAAGCCCCTGCAATTGCTGCAAGTACAGCAGATACAATAAAAATAAATAGTTTAAATTGCTCAACTTGATATCCTATAAATCGGACACGACTTTCGGAATCTCTAATAGATATAACAACTCTTCCAAGTCTAGAATTCATAATAAATCTACAAAGTAAATATCCACCAAGTAAAGCAAAATATGAAATAATTAATAAACCTATTCTAGTTCCATCACTTTGAAGATCAAAACCTAAAATATCTTTAAAGTCTGTAAGACCATTGTTTCCACCAAAACCCATATCATTTCTAAAAAATGCTAACATTAGAGCATAAGTTAAAGCTTGAGTAATGATTGATAGATATACACCTGTTACTCTTGATTTAAATGCTAACCAACCAAATACAAATGCAAGTATTGCAGGAACTATCATTACCATTAAAAAAGCAAATAAAGGATTATCAAAGCCATACCAAAACCATGGTAACTCTTTTAAATCCATAAATACCATGAAATCTGGTAATTCGGCATTTCCATAAACACCACGATCTCCAATTTGACGCATTAAATACATACCCATAGCATAACCACCAAGAGCAAAAAATGCACCATGACCAAGACTTAGAACTCCTAAATATCCCCATACTAAATCAAGTGCAAGTGCTAAAAGTGCAAATGCTAAATATTTACCAAGTAATGTAACTGTAAAAGTTGATACATGAAAAGCAGATGTTTCAGGTACTAATAAATTTAATATTGATACTAAAAGAACAACAGCAAAAAGAGTTGATAATACAATCTTTCCACCTTTATCATTTTCTAAAATTTTTAATATAATTGATTTCTTGTTCATTTCTTAATCCTCTGCATCTCTTCCCTTTTTAGGGAACAGTCCTCTAGGCTTCTTTTGAATAAATAAAATTATAAATACTAGAATAATAACCTTTGCAAGAACTGCTCCTGAAATTGGTTCTATAAATTTATTAATTTCACCTAATGTAAATGCTGCAATTAATGTACCCCATAAGTTACCAACACCACCAAATACTACAACCATAAACGAATCTACAATATATGCTTGACCTAAGTTAGGACCAACATTTGTAAGTTGAGATAAAGCAACACCTGCAACTCCAGCAATTCCTGAACCAATACCAAATGTTATTGCATCAATCCATGAAGCCTTAATACCCATAGCACGTGCTATTTCTCTATTTTGAGATACTGCACGCACCTTTAATCCTAAAGATGTTTTGTTTAAAATAAATAAAACAAGTAAAAATACAATAATTGCAAAAACAATAATGTAAAGTCTGTTGTATGTAAGAGATAAAGCACTGTTTATCTCTAATGCTCCACTCATCCATTCTGGTGTTTTAACTTCTTGATTTAATGGTGAATAAATACTTCTTACTACTTGTTGTAATATTAAAGAAATACCAAAAGTTGCAAGTAATGTCTCTAGTGGACGTCCATATAAATGTCTAATAACCAATCTTTCAATTAAAATACCAACAAGTCCACTAACAATAAAAGCAGCTGGAATAGCAATAATTATAGAGTATTCAATAAGACCTGGCATAATTTGTTGAATTGTATATGTTGTATATGCACCAATCATTATAAGCTCACCATGAGCCATATTGATTACTTTCATAACACCAAAAGTAACTGCTAAACCAATTGCAGCTAAAAGTAAAACAGATCCCATACTTAAACCAAAAAATGCTTTTTCTAAAATGGCATAAAATGATTTTGATGTTTCAATTGAAGCAATTGATTTAAGTGTTGCTATTTGAATTTCTTTATCTGTTGATGTTTCTTTAATTTCATTTAAAATCTCTAAAGATTTAGGAGAAAGAAAATCTCCTAATTTTTTAACAGCTTCAAGTTTTTGATTTCCTGTTCCATATTTTGCGATTAAAATAGTACTAGCTTCTTCAAGTACTTCTTTTACATCATCATCTTTCTCTGCAATTAAAGCTTCATTTAGTAAAGCTTCATTTTCTTTGTCTAGATTATTTAAAAGATTCTTTGCTGATTTAAATCTAGTATCAATATCACTTGAGAATAGATTTATTTTTGCTAAAGAACTTTTTATAACACTTCTTAATTTATTATTGATTTTTATCTTTTTAAAATCATATTTAGATTTTGTTTCCAAATCTTTATTTGTAAAAAAGTTTTTAGTTAAGTATTCATCTTCTTTTTTACTTTCTAAAGAAACAATTGATTTGTCTTTTTTTAAATAAAGTAATTCTCCTACTAACATTTTCTGAAGTAAAGATTCTAATCTTTCATCATTTTTATAATTTATAGTAAGTTTTTCAATTGTTATTTGTTTTTTTTTGAAGCTTTTAGTAAGTAGTCCTTTAGAATCTTCTTCAAGACTTGCTCCTAATGCAATAGATAGCATTAATAAATTAAGTAATATTATTTTTATAATTTTCATGTTTACCTTTCTTTTAAAACATGAGAGTTAAAACTCTCATATTTTAAGTTATTTAGCACCAACACACTTTTTTGTAACAGTGTTATAGCTTCCACAATTCATTGGTTTTGTCCAATCAGAGATTAAGTCTTTAGATCCTGGTAAGAAGTCAGACCATGCATCACCAGCAATTTCACCATCAGTTTCCCATACAGTTTCAAATTGACCATCTTCTTGAATTTCTCCAATTAAAACAGGCTTTGTTAAATGATGATTTTTTAGCATTTTTGCAGTTCCACCAGTTAAGTTAGGAACCTCCATACCAATCATTGCATCAGCAACTTTATCAACATTTGTAGTACCAGCTTTTTCAACAGCTTTTACCCACATCTTAAATCCGATATATGTAGCTTCCATTGGGTCATTAGTAACTCTTTTTGTATCTTTGATATATTCTTTCCAAGTTTTAATAAACTCAGAGTTTGCTTTAGATTCAGCACTTTGGAAATAATTCCACGCAGCTAAATGTCCAACAAGAGGTTTAGTATCAAGTCCAGATAACTCTTCTTCACCAACAGAGAACGCAACTACAGGAATATCAGAAGATGAAATACCTTGGTTACCTAATTCTTTATAGAAAGGAACGTTTGCATCACCATTAATAGTTGAAACAACTGCAGTCTTAGCTCCAACTGAACCAAATTTCTTAATATCACTTACAATACTTTGCCAATCAGAATGACCAAATGGTGTATAGTTAATCATAATATCAGAGGCAGGAACACCCTTAGCTTTTAAGTATGCTTCTAAAATTTTATTTGTAGTTCTTGGGTAAACATAATCAGTTCCAGCAAGAACCCATTTTTTAACACCCATTTCATTCATTAAGTAATCAACAGCTGGAATTGCTTGTTGGTTAGGCGCAGCACCTGTATAGAATACATTTTTACTTGATTCTTCACCTTCATATTGTACAGGGTAGAATAATAATCCATTTAACTCTTCAACAACTGGTAAAACAGATTTTCTAGATACTGATGTCCAACAACCAAAAGTAACATCAACTTTATCTTTAGTTAATAATCCTCTCATTTTCTCAGCAAATAAAGGCCAGTTTGATGCAGGATCTACAACAACAGGTTCAAGTTTTTTACCTAAAACCCCACCTTTTTTATTTTGCTCATCAATTAACATTAAAACTGTATCTTTTAATGTAGTCTCAGAAATAGCCATAGTTCCAGATAAAGAGTGTAAAACTCCAACTTTAATCGTATCAGCAGCATGAACTAACATTCCACTAACTAGTGCAGATGCAACAATTGCTTTTGCAAACGTCTTCTTCATTTAATTCTCCTTTTGAATTAAGTCTTTTGACTTCTGGTGGAAGTATAAAGAAGAAGTGTTGTTTAAGTGTTGTTTTAAAAAGAACTTTACATATTTTATGTATATAAAATATACAATTATTTACTAAGTGAAATTTTGATTAACTCTATTAGCTCATGATATTTAAACTCTTCAATCTTACTTTTAATATCATCAACAAACTTTTTATCTAAAGAATTATTTTCAAGAAGTTTGTTGATTTTTTCATTATCCATATTATTACAACAGATAATTAATTCATTTAAAAACTTTTCATCAACCAAAGAATAATCTAAATCAATTATTTCAATTGTTTTTTTGACATAAATTAAATCTGCATTTAAATATTTTTCAAGTATCAATAATAACTCACTTTCTTCAATAGGCTTTGTCATAAAATCATTTGCACCATTACTTAGAGCATTACTTCTATCTTCACTAAATACATTTGCAGAAACTACAACTATAGGTATTTCTTTATTTTCTATTCTTATCTTTTTTATAGCTTGTATTCCATTTACCTTAGGCATTAAAATATCCATAAAAATCAAATCTATTTTTTTATTTCTATAAATTTTTAGTGCTTCAAGTCCATCTTTGGCTTCATAAGTTTTAATTCCATAATAATGTAATATTTCAACAAGTAATTGTCTATTTTCTTTTATATCATCAACAACAAGAACTGTTTTTGTAAACTCTTTATTTTGGATTCCAATAATCAAGTTTTTGTTTTTTATTGTCTGAATTAAATCTTTTTTTGTGTTTTTATAATTAACACTAAAGTAAAATTTACTTCCTTTTCCTTCTTCGCTTTTTGCATGTATACTTCCACCCATTAAACTTACAAGTTCACTGGTAATGGATAAACCTAAGCCTGTACCATTTTTATTATAATCTTCTTGTTTTATTTGTTCAAAAGGTTCAAATATCTTTTTTAAATTATCTTTTTTAATACCGATACCCATATCATTAACTTCAAAAAATAATTTATTCATACTTTCATATATATATAAATTTATTTCACCTTTATTTGTAAATTTTAAAGCATTACTTAAAAGATTGATTAATATTTGTTTTAATCTTTGTTCATCTATTGTTATATATTGAGGTAAATTCTCATCATATTTAATATTAAATTCTAAACCCTTTGCTTTTGATCTAAATAAAAATAAAGCTTCTATTTCTTTAATAGTTTCATAAAAATCAATTGACTTAGGAATAATTTCAATTTTACCTGCTTCAATTTTTGATAATTCTAAAATTTCATTTATAATATTTAAAAGATACTTTGCACTTTTTCTTACAGTTTGAAGATTGTTTTTTTCATTTATATTTATGTTCTTTGATTTTGAGAGCAAATTTGAAAAACCAAGTATTGCATTTAATGGAGTTCTTAATTCATGGCTCATTCTTGCTAAAAATATAGATTTTGCTTTATTTGCACTTTGAGCATCTTCAATAGCAAGTTTAAGTTCACTTTCTCTTGCTATTAGTTTTTGAGTATTTTTTTTGAATATTTTTACTGCACCAATCATATCACCAACTTCATCTTGATATTTGTCTTTATCAAGGTCTACATCAATATCATTTGATGATAGTTTAAGCATCAATATTCTCAATAAATCAATAGGATAAACTATTCTAAATAAAATAATAAATGACGATAAAAGAAAAACAATTATAGAAAATAAAACAATAACATTTACATAAAATTCTAACTCTTTTACTTCCAATCTTGATTCATCCACTTCAGCTTTTGTTCTTTTCTCAAAAGCTCTATAAAACTTGTCTAAAGGTTCCATTATTCTAATTTTTGTTGCATGATATTCATTAGAGTGCATAAGTTCTCGTGCAAGTTTAAAATTGGGCTTTCCTTTTATAGTATATTCACCTTTTTTATCTTGAAAAATCCCTTTAATTGCATTCATTGCTTTATGTTCTAGTGATGTTAAACCATCTGATTCTTTTTGTGACTGAATAAGTAAATCCAGCTCACTTTTTGAAAAATTTGCTCTTTTCATAAGCTCCTGTAAGGAGACTTTTTCTCCTTTTAATATAGGTTTGTTATCATTATTTAAAGTATAGAAATCCCAAAAAATACCATTATATCGTTTAGGTCTAGATAGTATTCCATTTCTTATATCAAGTACAGTTTTAAACTGTTGTTTGAACATAGGATTACCAGTAATTACATAGGTCCTTGCCATTCTTGTTAAATCATCACTACTTTGTCTTAATTCTTGAGCTAGTAATAAAGACTTATATTGCATTTGATAGGCATTTTCTAATTTGATTGTAGCTTTTTGATATTTATTAACCATTACTGCTACAAAAATAAATGAAACTGTATTTAAAGTAAACAGAAACATAAAAAGTTTCTTTAAATTCAAGCTATTTCCTTATATATATCTTACTAAAGTTTTCTTATAATCTTAACAGTACAAAAACTATCACAAGAAGATAAAATGGATAAAAAATATACAATACTGATAATTGATGATAAAATTGAAAATTTAAAATATTTAAATGAAGTATTAAAAGAAGAAAATTATAAAATTAAAGCAACTATCGATGCGAAATTTGCAATTAATTCAATTTTAGATAACCCTGTAGATTTAATCCTTTTAGATATAAAAATGCCTGTGTTAAATGGATTCGAAGTTTGTAAAATAATAAAACAAAATGATAAAGTAAAAGATATTCCAATAATATTTATTAGTGCACTTGATGATGTAGATATAAAGGTTAAAGCTTTTGAAAATGGAGGAGTTGATTATATAACAAAACCTTTTGAGCAAAGAGAAGTAAAGGCTAGAATAAAAACTCAATTAGAACTTTCTCAAAGTAAAAAAACTATCAATGTTTTATATAAGCAACAAGATTTCTTCTTAAAAAAAATAATTCATGAAATGAATACACCTCTTGGAATAATAACTTTAAATGTTAATAGTTTAGAAAGTACTCAAGGTTTAAAAGATGAATTTGAAGCAATTAAGGCTTCATGTAAATCTCTCTCGTCTATTTATGAAGATATTTACTATTTAAGTAAAAAAGAAAAAAGAACATTAGCCTTAGAAAAAATCAATATGATGCTTTATTTGTCAAGAAGAGTCTCTTTTTTTGATGAGTTAGCAACAGTAAAAGATATTGATATTGAAGTTCACTTAGAAGATGATTTTTTCATAAATATGAATAAATATGAACTTGAAAGAGTAATAGATAATACTTTATCAAATGCTATAAAACATTCTTTTAATGGTACAACAATAGATATTTACTTAGAAAAGTTTAAAGTAAAAATTCAAAACCACGGGCATGAAATAAAATCTAAAGATGAAGTTTTTAAAGCTTTTCACCAAGATGACAATGAAAAAGGATTAGGATTGGGTTTGAGTATTATAAAAGAGATATGTGAGAAATATAATATAAAAATAGAGTTAGAAACAAATGAAAAATATACAGAATTTTCATATGACTTCACAGAAATTTTGATAGGATAAACCATGAAAGTTTTTTTACTAGAAGATGATTTTGCATTAAACAAAATTATTACAAATTCACTCAAAAACAGAGGTTTCTTTGTTCATAATTATCATGATGGTTATAAAGCTGTTGAGATGATACTAAATAATTCTTATGATCTTTTTGTATTAGATTTAAACGTAATTGGTTTCGATGGTCATCAAATATTAGAAATTATTAGGAAAGACAATAAAAATATACCAGTTATAATTATAAGTGCTCAAATTGATATTGAAAATATACAAAAATCGTATACACTTGGCTGTAATGACTATATAAAAAAACCTTTTGATTTTGAAGAACTTTTTTTGCGAATACAGTATCATGTACAAAAACTAAAAGTTACAGATAAATTTTTAACAAACTTAGACAATTCTTTTTCCTATGATTTATTAAAACAAAATCTATACTATAAGCAACAAGCTATTGAGTTAAGTATAAAAGAAAAACTTTTAATGACTCTTTTTGTTCAAAATTTAAATAATATTATTTCTATTGAAATGATTCATGAATATGTTTGGGATTCTAAAGAAATGGAAGCTGTAAGTATGAGAAGTTTGATTCATAAATTAAAGAAAAAACTTAAAAGTGGCATGATTATAAACGTCCGTGGTGAGGGGTATAAACTAATTAAACACTAGACTTTTTTAGTTTTATTAAAAATATTATAAAAAAGAGGTATAATCTCGACATTATAAGAATAGGAGACATTATGTCGTACGAAGAAGAAATCCAAATAGATGAGATTCAAGAAGAATCTGCTGAAATTATTCCAACTCCAGCTGTTGAAAAAAATGAGTGGGATGTTCCAAAAAAACCAAGAAAACCAAAGATTACAAAGTTAAACAAGAAAAGAAAAGCTAAAAAAGAAGATAAAAAAGCTTTTGAGAAAAGAAAAGAAGCTAAGAAAAAGAAAGCTAAGAAAAAATCTAAACTTAAGAAAAACCATAATAAATAAGCATTAATAACATGCTTATTTATAAATAATTATCTATTACAAAAGAAACCTCATCAATTAATCTATTTTTATCTTTGGGTAATGTTCCAGCTAATGCTAAAGAATTCGAAGCATGATTTGATCTGAATATCACTTTATTAATAGGATTTAAAAGTTCTAAAAAATACTTTTGCTCTTCAAGCATTTCTTTAGTAGATAATAACTCAAATTCACCATCAAAGTTTTTAATAAAGCTTTGATTAGTATGAGATTCAAGCATTAATTGTAAAGTAGAAAGATATGTAATTTTTATCTGATTTAAGATTTTTGCAGTCTCTTCAATATGTAGTTTTGAGTATTTTTTTCCAGCAACTCCAAGTATTACAGTTACTGATGTTTTTATTCCTGCATCATAGGCTTTAGCTAAACCATCACACATTTTCTCATTTGAAATAGGTTTTTGTATTCTTTTTAAGACTTCAAAAGAACCACTTTCAATTCCATAATAAATTAAACTTAGTCCCTTTTCTTTTAATAATTTAAGTTCATCTAAACTTTTATCATGTAAATTAAAAGCAGAAGCATAAACAGAAACTCTTCTTAGTTTTGGAAACTTACTATATGCATAATCTAAAATCTTTACTAATTGATTTGTTTTAATTGCAAGGGCATCTCCATCAGCTAAAAACATTTTAGTAGCATCATTGTAAGAAGTAGCCATATTATCAATATCTAAAAAAACTTCTTCTAAAGGTCTTTCTACAAATTCTTTAGATTCATACATAGTACAAAAGGTACACTTATTAAAACTGCAACCTAATGTAGCTTGTATAATTATAGAGTTTGCTTCAGCAGGTGGTCTATATAAAGGTTGGTGATAAGATATCATTTATTTGTTATCTACTACTTGTTCTTGCTCTATATTTTTATTTAGATCTTTTTTATTTTCTTTATCATCATTTTCAATTTTTTCTTTTCTGCCGAATAAATATCTTTGAGATGTTTTAACAGATAAAAATCGAACTATTAATAAAAATATTATAACTCCAGCTAAAACAAATAAGTTTAAGTTTACAGCACTTGAAAACAACTCATCTATTGTTGAAATATTCTCTTTATTTACTTTAACAACGTTTACTATAAATTCTCTTAGAGCCAATATTATAAAAGCATCAACAAGCAGTGACAAAGCAACTCTCTGCTCTCTGACATAATTTACAACAGCTCTTACAATTTCTAAAAATATTATGAAATAAAGCATATAGATAATAAAATCCATTAGCATATTTGTAGCAAGTGCTATAATAAAAAGAATACTTGCAATTGATATTTCTATGTATAACTTATCCGAGAAAAAATTTAATATTGTCTTCTTCATACTTTTCCTATCTATATTACTTCTTTTATTGCTAACCATTTTTGTGGTAATTGACTAGTTGGTTGATTTGCCATAAATATAATAGCTGCAATCATACCTCTAGCACTCGAATCACCACCTGCTTTTGCATTGCTAATCAACATATCTTTTAAATTTGAATACTTACTTAACAAATGAATAATACCAGAGAAACCTTCTGCTACATCACATGCAGGACCAAATTCTCTTATACTTTCAAAAGTATCATTATCTTTACTATTAAGACCTTTTAGAACAAATGCTTGAATATTGCTATTTGATTCTTCTTTTATATTCTCTATTGCAGTAAGTACATCTTTGCCTTTTAAACACTCAAGTAATACCTTTGCAAAAAATAGTGTTGCACTTACAGATTTTTCTGAGTTATGAGTAAGTTTTACAAATTTTTCTACATTTTTCAAGAACTCTTCTTTTGAATTTGAAACCATTAATAAAGGAGCTATTCTTCCAACTATAGATAAATCACTAGAACTTGAACCACAAGGAGATATGTTATTTTTAATATTTTCTAAAGTCTCTCTTGTAGCTCCATCTATATATCCATTATATGATTTAACTTTTTCTTGCCAAAAAGCTAAATATTCTTTCTCATCAAATGTCTCTTTATCTTTTACAAACTCATAAAGCCAATATGTCTGGTCCCCATAATGAGTAAATTCTCCAGCACTTTTTCCTTTATGCCATACAGATAATGGATTGTTCAATTCATTCCAATCTAGATTATTCTCTTGTAGTTGTTTTTCATCATAAACCCAATGTGAGCCTAAACAGTATGCATCTGTAACTAAAGATGTTAATATTAATTCTTTTATTTTCTTTTGATCAAACATATTTATTATTTCCTTTTTATTTTTTATAAGGTTTTTCTACAATATATCCAAAATCAATTATTTTTTCTTCACTTGGTTTTAAAGTTATATCATAGCTTATTTTACCATTATCTTCTTTTTTTGTGTAGTAAGTGTTAGGAATTAATTCTATTTTTATATCTTCATGCTTACTAACAGGTAATCTCTCTACTAAAGTTATAGTTTTTTCTTCTTTGCTATTATTTGTAATTGTATATTTCCATAGTTTTTCTGTTTTTAATTTTGACATTGAAAAGAATGGTTTTTCTTTCATATTTTTAATTAAATCTTTTTTTACATCAATAAAACTATCAAGTCCAAGATAAAGAGAAGTTTTTTTGTCTTTTTTTATTTCACCTATATATGATTGACCTATAAATGTTCCATCTAAATAAAGCTTAGTATTTTGAGTACTATATAACTTATCACTTTTAAAATCTACTTTATAAAATGCATTTGAACTTGAGTAACCATCTATTTCAATCTCATTTTTAGCTTTATATGAGTCATTTGAAAAAGTAACAGCATTTTTAATACCACTTAATAGATCAATATGTGAAGCTTTAAAAAATGCTTTTGTTGTTGTTTCATTATATGAAAAAGATGGAGCAACTCTAGAAGACTTCATCATAGCAGGTGCTGACATTTCCATAACTGCATCTGCTTGTGTATATGTTTTTTTCATAATTCGTGGGCTTACTATATCTAAATATTGAGGTCTAAATATTTGTGGATTTACTGTATTTGTATAGTTATAGGTATACATATTTATATTAATATTCTTAAAATCATATCCTGAAGCTTGTGTTATAAAAGATTTGTTTTTTATTTCTACTTTTTTATCTTTTGAACTTGTGTTTATTTCATAAAAACTATTTTTTGATATATTAAATGTAGGATATGAAACTACTAAATTTGAGCCATTTTTACAAGTAGCATTATAATTTAATTTTGAATATACATTTGAATTCTTTTTATTTGTTAATTCATTTAGTTCTTGATTATATTTTCTTAATTCTAATTGTAGTTTATAAACTAAATTATAGTTTGCTTCAACCTCTTTTTGAGTGTAAGTAGAAACTTCTTTTATATTTTTTAAATTTACTGCATCTTTTTCAAACTTGATTGAACTTAAATTTTGTATTACATTTTTAACACTTGTTATTTCATTTGTTTTAAATGCAATTTTTTGTTTGTACTCTTGGATTTTTGATGATATTGTATCACTTGAATATTTATTTGAAATAACTGAAACATTAGATACTCTACACTCACCATTATTTAAAAACCTAATATCTTCAAACCTAACTTTTCCTATTAAATCTACGCTACTGTCATTTGTATTTAATTGCTGGTTTATAAAAGTTCTATTTTTATAAATATCTAAACTTTTTACATCTATATTTGCATATACACCTGTACTTAATAATGATACAATTAATAAACTATTTATTTTTTTCATGATTTTTACCTATTCCAATTTTTATAATTTGTAAATGACGGAAACTGTTTAAGAAATTCTTCTTTATCAAAAGAGAAACAATAAGAATCCATATATGCATTTAATAAATCATATGATTCTTTTATTTCTAAAAACTTACTCTCACTACCCTCAGGCATATCAGGATGATACCGTTTTGATAGTTTTAAGTATTTTTCTTTTACGTCTTTTTTTGATAAACGCGATAATATACCCAAAGTATCAACAGCTTTTTCAAATTCTTCATAATCCATATAATCTTTCCTTTAAATTATGAATAACATTCTACAATATTTTATTTAAATGCATATAGTATGCTATTATTATGAAAAAAGGATTATTTTATGATTTATACACTTTACCATGTCCATGATCCAATGTGTTCGTGGTGTTATGCATTTAAACCAACTTTAGATGAATTGAGAAAAAATTTAAAAGATAATATAAAACTAGTACATGTTGTAGGTGGTTTAGCAAAACATTCAAATGAAGATATGCCACTTAATCAACAAGAGATGATCTCAAATATCTGGCATGAAATAGAAGCAAAAGTTGGAACAAAATTCAATCATGATTTTTGGAAAAAATGTAAACCAAGACGTTCAACATATCTATCATGCCAAGCAACTATGCTTGCTCGTTATGAAAATAAAGAAGATGAAATGATTGAAGCTATTCAAGAAGCGTATTATCTAAAAGCTTTAAATCCAAGTGACTCATCAACTTTAGTACAACTTGCAAAGCAAATAGGTATGGATGAAGTAAAATTTGAGAAAGATTTACATGCAGAGAAGATTGAAAAAGAGTTGATTGATGAATTAAATTTAAGACGTTCTATTAATGTTAGAAGTTTTCCATCTTTAGTATTAAAATATAAAAAAGAAACATATCCTATAAATATTCAATTTGGTGATTATAAAGCTATGCTTAGTCAAATAGAAGATATGTGCGAGAACACATATTTTTAAATAAATGAATTTGTGTTTAATTTTATTCTAGAGTAAACAATACTATAATGCAAGCTATTATACAAAAGGATTTATATTTTATGCCAAATAATACTGTTGTTTATATATTTAATAGAATAGTTAGATTATCAATTTTATTCTTTATTCTTTACTTAATTTTTACCAATTTAGGAACTTTTTTAATGATTATAGGTGTTTTCTTAATACTTGGATTTATGTTTATTTATAATTTAAAAAAGAAAATGAAAACAAATGGTTTTAATTTTCAGTTTAAACAAGGTACAAATTTTAATCCTAATGATTTTGCAAATTTTAATAATGCAAACTTTAACAACTCAAATTTTAATAATTTTACGAATGCTCCAAGAATCGATGAAATTCAAAAAGCAAAAGATTTTTTTGAATTTACAGGAAGTCCAACAAAAGAAGAAATTAAAAAAAGATATAAAGAGCTAGCTAGAAAATATCATCCAGATATAAATGACCATGATGACAGTATGATGAAAGACTTAAATCATTATAAAGATATTTTAATGAGTACTGTTGAGTAAATAATGTTTATTCAACAGCTTAGAAAACTTTTTTTAATAGTTGTTATTTTCGCATCTATTTTACTTACTTATATTTGGTATGATGATTACCAATTTGCTAAAAACCCTCTATCAAAAAATATACAAAACAGAATATACAAAAAACATGAAGAGTTAAGAATTTTAACTTATAAACATTTTAATATAAAAAGAGTTTTTCCAATTAACGTTTCAGAAAAATTAGACTCTGATAAATTTGGAATAGCTGTATATACTAAAAATGGACAAATAAATATATATTTAAATAAAAGTAGATTTAAAGAAAATGAAAACTATATGATAAACGATGTAATGCCACATGAATATGCACATGCAATTATGTTTGAATTAGGAAACTTTTCAAAGCAAAATAATGGTCATCCAAAAAAATGGCAATATATATGTAAAAAATTAAATGGTTTAAGGTGTAATAGATTTGTAAATAATAATGATATTTTAATTGAAAAAACAAATATCTTTAAATAAAACCTAAAAGACCCTTGACAAAAGTTAAAAAACATACTAAAATTTCGACCTATTAAAAGTCGGAGTGTAGCGCAGCCTGGTAGCGCACCTGGTTTGGGACCAGGGGGTCGAAGGTTCGAGTCCTTTCACTCCGACCACTTTTAAAAAAATATCCTCAAAATCTAAATACAATCATAAAAGCACTATAAAAAGCATACTAACGAACAGTAATTCAAGCTATAATAATAACAAAAAAGGGATATCTTATGATTAAAAAAATTATTTTAATATATATTCTTTCTCTCTCAATTTTAACTGCAAAGGAAAATAAAATGTCAATTTATGAATACAATGTAAAAGATATAAATGAAAATGAAGTTTCAATGTCAAAATATGAAAATAAAGTTTTGTTAATTGTAAATGTAGCTAGTAAATGTGGATTTACAAGTCAATATGAAGGTTTAGAAAATTTATATAAAAAATATAAAGATGAAAATTTTATGATTTTAGGATTTCCTTCAAATCAATTTTCAAATCAAGAACCAGGTTCTAATAAAGAAATTCAAGAGTTTTGTCGTTTAACATACGGTGTTGAATTTGATATGTTTGCAAAAATTGATGTAAATGGTAAAAACGAAATTCCATTATACACATATTTAAAAAAAGAAGCTCCAGGTATTTTAGGAAGTGAAAGTATCAAATGGAATTTTACAAAGTTTTTAGTAAGTAAAGATGGTAAAATTGTTAATAGATTTGGCTCAACTACTAAGCCTAAAGATATAGAAGATGATATAAAAAAGCTTTTAAATAAATAGAATTATAATATATAAATGAAAACAACAGAAGTAAAAAAATATACTTTATTTGAAAACAAAAAAATATTAAAATTAGAAATACTAAAAAATCAAGGTGTTTGTAATACTTTATACAAGTTGCAAACACCTAAAGAAAATTATATTATAAGAGTTTTTAAATACATACATTCAGATAATCAATCAAGAAAAAATGAAATAAAAATACAAAATAAAGCTTATAAAAAAGACATCGCAGCTAAAGTTCATATTCATGATGTGAATAAATCTTTGATGATTTGTGACTTTATAAAAGGTAAGCATAAAAATAAGCTAAAAACAAAAGATATAAAATCTTTAGTGCAAAGTCTTAAAAAACTCCACGATATAAAAATAAAAGAAAAAGTTTATAAAATAGAAAATGATTTTAATAACTATAAGAAATTTTTAAAAGATAAAGAATCAAAACAAATTATAAAATCATCTTTAAAAGAATTTAATAAAATTAAAAAATATAAATTTGAAAAAGTTTTGTGCCATCATGATTTAAATAAACATAATATCTTATTTAATAAAAATAAAGCAATATTTATCGATTGGGAGTTTGCATGTGTAAATGATAAGTTTTTTGACTTAGCTACTATTTGTATTGAATTTAACTTGAATAAATCTCGAGAAAATATACTTTTAAAAAAGTATTTAAAAAAAGTAAAGAAATCAGATACTAAAAAACTTGCATCTTACAAAATTATATATAAAAATCTTTCTATTTTATGGTTTAAAAGTTTAAAAAAACAATAGTTGCCCTGTTTCTTCTTTTTTCTTCTTTTTATTATATATAGACTTTTCAATACAAATTGCATCATCAAATAGAACTTTATTTACTTCTTTTGAAACTTCATAAATATCTATTTTTTCATTTGGATATATTTTTAATAAACTATTTAACTCTTTTATATCTTCACTTCTCAACCATTTAGAAAAATCTTTTTTTTCTAAAACTACTGGCATCCGATGATGGATTTTACTTAGTTTTTCATTTGCATCACAAGTTATAAGAGCAATAGTTACAATCTTCATATCTAACTCTATATCAAAATACTCATCCCAAATACCTGCAAGCGCAAAATACTCATTTTTTATATCACTTACAAAAAATGGTGTTTTATCTTTTTCATCTTTTTTCCATTCATAAAAACCATTTATAGGAATAATACATCTTCTGCGTTTAAAGGACTCTCTAAAAGTTTTCTTTTCATAAATACTTTCACTTCGTGCATTTATATTCATCGAAGCCTTAGAACTTGCCCAAGAAGGCAAATAACCAAAGTGTGTGTATAAGTAATTACCATTATTTAGCAAAGCTGGTATTGGTGTTGTAGGAGGAATATTATATCTAGGATTTAATTTTTCTATCATATCATTTTTTATCAAACTTGAAGCGTCTTCTTTAAATACTTTATCATCATAAATACTTAGTCTACCAGGCATAAGTTATAGTCATTTTTCTAAGCATAAGAATTCCTTTTTGATATTTTACCATACTTTTAATATTTAAAAACTTGTTATTAATCTGTTAAATAATATTAATACTAATTTTATTTTTTATAGATATAATTTAGATAACAAAAGGTATGAGATGCAAAATAAAACAATTGAAGAGTTAGCTTATTTAATAAAAAACAGTGAAGAGAAACCAATTATTTTTTTAGGGGCTGGAGCATCAGAAAGTGGAGAAATACCTTTGTCTAGGGGTATTGTTACTGATATTTTAAAAAAATACAAAGATAACCCAACTGTAAAAAAAGATACAGATAACTCATATACATCATTAATGAATTGTTTGTTAGCTAATGAAAGGAATACTCTTCTTAAGTCATATATTGATAAAGCAAAAATAAATGTTACTCATATATATCTAGCCCAACTTATTAAAAATAATTTTATTGATTATGTATTGACTGTAAACTTTGATAATTTAATGCTAAGAGCCTTAGCATTATACAATATATATCCACCAACCTATGATATGGCTATTCTTAAAGATTTTACAACTTCAACCTTTCATAAAAAGTCTGTTGTGTATTTACACGGTCAGCATCATGGTCTATGGTTACTAAATACTAAAGAAGAGATGAATAAAGTAAAAGATGTTATTCCTCCAATCTTAAATAGTATTAAAGATAGACCATGGATATTTATTGGATATAGTGGAAATGACCCAATTTTCAAGCATATTACAAATTTAGGTCGATTTGACAAAGGTTTATTTTGGATTGGATATAAAGATAATCCAGTTCAAGAACATATTGATAAAGAATTACTTAATAAAGAAAATACAAATAGTTTTTATATAAAAGGTTATGATTCAGATACATTTATGATTAAACTAAATCATGAGTTAGGCCTTAAGCAACCAGACATTTGTGAACAACCATTTACTTATTTAAAAAGCTGTATTGATAATATTATTGATATAGAAGATGAAGATGTATATAAAGATATTAAAAAAAGAATTGAAATATCAAAAAAACAGATTAACTTAGCAATAAAAAGATATGAGGAATGGACAGAAACAAACGATAATGATATAAATATTGATTTATTGACTAAAGAGATTATAGATATAAGAATTAATGAAGAATTTTCCGAATCAAGAGTTAAACAAATCAACGATAAGATTAATTTAAATAGTACAATTTCTATAAAAAAAGCAATGGCTCATTTATATTTTGATTGGGGAAATAAACTTTATCATGAAAATTTATTTGTAGAATGTACAGAGAAATATAAAGAAGCTAGTAAACTTAATCCTAAAAATGATTCTATTTTTAATAACTGGGCAACTGCATTATCAGATTTAGCAAAAATTAAAGGTGATGAAAAACTATTTAACTTATCTTTTGAAAAATATGAAGAAGCTAGTAAACTTAATCCTAAAGATGATTCTATTTTTTATAACTGGGGAACTACATTATTAGATTTAGCAAAACTTAAAGATGATGAAAAACTATTTAATTTATCTTTTGAAAAACTTACAAAAGCTATCGAATTAGGTGGTAAAAATTATAATTTTGCTTGTTTATATGCTGTTAAAAATAAGAAAGAAAAAGCATTAAAGCTATTGTCTAATTCATTAAAAGATAAAGAAATTGAAATATCTTTTGTATTAGAAGATAAAGATTGGAAAAAATATTTAGAAGATAAAGATTTTTTAGAAGTTATAAATAAATTTCAATCTTAAACTTTAAAATTTGTAATCAATACAAAATGATTTTTTAGCTAAAATCCCACAATGCAATTAGAAGAAAAACTAAAACAACTACCAAACGATGCTGGAGTTTATCAATACTTTGATAAAGATGGCAAGCTATTATATATTGGAAAAGCAAAAGTATTAAAAAATAGAGTTAAATCTTATTTTAAATTTACTCCAAAATTAATACCATCTGATAAACTAAGTCCAAGAATTTATAAAATGATTAGTCAAACTACTTGGATTGAATGGATTGTTGTACCAAATGAGCACGATGCTTTAATTTTAGAAAATTCTCTTATTAAACAATTAAAACCAAAATACAATATTTTACTACGTGATGATAAAACCTATCCATATATTTACATTGATTATTCAGAATTATTTCCAAGACTTGAAATTACAAGAAGAGTTTATAAAAACAAAAATATAAAATACTTTGGTCCTTATTCTACAGGTGCAAGAGATATGCTTGATAGTATATATGAGATAGTTCCACTTGTACAAAAAAAATCATGTATTAAAGGAAAAGAAGCTTGCCTTTTTCATCAAATTAAAAGATGTCATGCTCCGTGTGAAGACAAGATATCAACAAGTGAATATTCAAAGATAGTAGATACTGCGATTGATTATATTTACAATAAGTCAAAATTAGTTTCTAAATTAAAAGAAAAAATGATGGAATATTCTGAAGATTTCAGATTTGAAGAGGCCATGAAATTAAGAGATAGAATACAGACAATAGAAAAATCTCAAATTAGGTCAGGTGTTGATTTGGCAACAAATGAGAATATTGATCTTTTTGCTATTAAAAGTTCAAATAAAAAAGCCGTAGTAGTAAGAATGTTTATAAGAGATGGAAAACTTGTCTCATCTTCATATGACTTTATAAAAATAAATTTTTTAGATGAAGATTTAAATATTGATTTAGATGAAGCTTACAAAAGAGCCATTGTAAACTATTATGACAATGAAATTCCTCTATTGCCTAAAGAATTATTAACAGGAATTGAACTTGAAGATAAAGAAGATATTGAAGAATTCTTATATAATCAATTTTCAATAAAAATAAAAATATCAAACCCAAAAAAAGACAAAAAAAAGAATTTGATTCAAATAGCTCTAAATAACTGTGATGAACTTCTTAGAATTGACTCTTCAAGAAATCAAAATACTATATATGATGAGCTTAAAAACCTTTTTTCATTACAAATTACACCGTCTAGAATTGAATCATATGATAACTCACATATGATGGGACAAGCTACTGTTGGAGCTATGGTTGTATGGAATGACGAAATAAATGGTTTTGATAAAAAAGACTTTAGACACTATAACCTAGAATCAAAAGATGAATACTCACAAATGAGAGAGATGTTATTAAGAAGAGTAGACAGCTTTAAAAAAAATCCTGCACCTGATTTATGGGTAATTGATGGAGGTTCAACACTTTTAAAATTAGCTTATGACATTATTAATTCTACTGGAGTGAATCTTGATATTATAGCAATAGCAAAAGAGAAAGTAGATGCAAAAGCACATAGAGCAAAAGGTGCTGCAAAAGATATTGTTCATTATAAAGATAAAAATGGCGAATATAGATCTTTAAAATTAGAAACAAGTGATCAAAGATTACAGTTTGTGCAAAGACAAAGAGATGAAGCACATAGATTTGTAATAAACTTTCATAAAAAACAAAAACGGAAAGAAGATAAACAAATTTCATTACTTCAAATAAAAGGAATAGGAGAAGCCAAAGTAAAAAAACTTCTTTTATATTTTGGAGAATTTGAAAAAATTAGAAATGCTTCAACAGAAGAATTAAAAGAAGTAATAAATGAAAAAGATGCGTTTGTTATATCAAGTTACTTTAATGAACAAAAGGATTAATCTTGGCAAAAATTCTATTAAGTAAAGAAAACCTATTCCATAATTTGAATATTATTTGTAATCAAGCTGGGAGTAAAGAGAAAGTTGCTGTAGTATTAAAAGACAATGCATATGGACATGGATTATTAGAAATTGCTCAATTGGTAAATGAATTTGGAATTAAAAAAGCAGTAGTTAGAACACTTGATGAGGCCATAAGAATAGAAGATTTTTTTGATGATATTTTAATTTTGTCAGAGAGAAACTTTGATACTTATTCACATACTTTTCACATCACTTTAAACAGTTTAGAGGACATAAATAATATACCCAATTATTATAAGGTCAATATTAAGATTGACACAGGTATGCATAGAAATGGAATTTTGCCAGAAGAGCTAGAAGAAGCTATTTTAAGGCTTACTAAGAGAAATATTAAAATAACTGGAGTTTTTACTCATCATAGAAATGCAGATACTTTATCTACTGATTTTTTCTGGCAAAATTCGGTTTTTAGGGATCTAAAAGAAGATGTGAAAACTATATGTGAAAAACTTTCATTAGATATTCCTAGCTTTCATTCATGTAACTCTTCTGCATTATTTAGACATACTAATTTTAGTGAAAATTTTGCTAGAGTAGGGATTGCTTGTTATGGATATTTAGAAAATGACTCTACATTTAATTTACCTAATCTAAAGCCAGTTTTATCACTATGGGCAGATAAGATTTCAACTAGAATGATTAAAAAAGGACAATGTATTGGATATGGAGCTACCTATCAAGCAAAAGAAGATATGACTGTTTCGACCTATGATATTGGATATGGAAATGGATTTTTGAGGTTAAATGAGAAGCATAAATATATTACTCCTAAAGGATATAAAATATTAGGACGTGTTTCAATGGATAGTATTTCTTTAAATAGTGATGATGATCAAGTTTGTATTTTTGAAGATGTAAGAGAATTAGCTAAGATTCAAGATACAATTTCTTATGAAATAACTACAACATTAAGTAGCGATATTAAAAGAATAATAAAATAAGTCTTCAATTTTAAGCACTAATATCTTTTAAAACATAATCAATTTTAGAAGAATTTAGATATTTTGTAAATAATTCAAAATTTTTCTCAAGCTCATCTTTATCAAATCCAGCTAAAGAAATTACAACTTTTCTTTTATTATTAATAATTTTAGGTAAAGAAGATAAATCTAAATTTTTTGATACTTTCAACATAACATCTATTAAATCATTCTCTCCACAAAATGCAGTTAATGTTAATCTATATTTTGATTTTGCTAAAGGGAAAAATAATTCCAATGCTTCAATAACCATACTTTGGCTCATTGAAGGAAATCCAGGTGTAAAAAAGAATCTATTTTCTAGATAAAATCCAGGTACATTATTAACTATATTTTTTAATAATTTTGCATGAACAGGAAGATATGACATATTTATTCTATGAGGATAAGCCTCTTCTTTAAATTTATCTAATATGGTTTGTTTAGCTTCTTTATGAAACTCCATTTTAGAATTAGTAAATGCTTTAGCAGCAATCTGTCTTGTATAATCATCAGGGGTAGAACCAATTCCTCCAAAACAAAACATTACAGAATCTTTATCTTTCCTAATAAGATTAAAAATATCATACATTAAATTTATGTCATCTTCGATTACAAAAGAAGCTTTGTGTTCCCACCCTCTTTTTAATAATTCATTATTTAAAAAAGAAAAATGTGCATCTTTACGACGTCCATTTAAAAGTTCTGATCCTATAATAACACTATAAAAGTTAATTTTTTTATTTGACATTTAAATTTTTGATTGAATAAGTTCATCTATTTCATTAACAATGATTTCAATAGTTCTTTCACCATTAACTTGTGTTAATAATTTTTTTAAAGTATAAAATTCTTGTATAGATTTTAAAGGATCTGTATATAATTTCATTCTATTATTAAAGATCTCTACATTATCATCACTTCTTGCAACTACAGCATCAGCAGCACGTCCTAATACTCTTTGGCAAGCTATTTCTTTTGAAACTACAACTTCTATAACATTAATCAAAGAAACTTCTAATTCTTGTTTTAAGTATTTATCTAAAGCGTTCATTTGTTCATCAGATCTTGGATAACCATCAATAATTACCACATCATTAGGAGCATTTTTAATTGCTGTAATAATAGTTTCAATTGCAATATCAATTGGAACTAAATTTCCTTTTGAAACAAAAGAATCAATTATAGCTCCACGTTCACTACCACTTGTAATTTCAGCTCTAAACATATCTCCAGTTGAATAATGTGTAATTGTAGTGTGTTTTTCTGCTATTAACTGTGCATCAGTTGTTTTCCCAGAACCTGGTGCTCCTATTATTAAAAATAGTTTCTTCATTGAGTTTCCTTATTCTTTTTTATATATTTTCAATTTTAACCTTGCATTCCTGCACTACTCATTCTTTTAGCACGTGCCACATTATGATTAGTTCTTGGTACTACAATTTCTTTTTGTTTTTCTTTTTTTCTTGGATCTTTTTCAACAAAAATTTTCTTTTTAGTAAAAGGATCCATTTCTGTATAATACATAACTGCAGAATAAGTCCCAGGTGTTGGAATAAAAACTTGTGCTTGTTCTGGATTCATTTTAAGTTCATGAGTTGTAAATTGTTTTAAATCATGCATATGCTTTTCTTCACATCCTGGATGAGCTGCTATTAAATAATAAGTTAGAAACTGTTTTTTTCCTGATTGTTTATTTAAATCATCATACATCTTTTTAAAATCTATAAGTGTTTGTTTTCCAGGCTTACCCATGTGATGTAATACTTCATCATTGGTATGCTCTGGTGCTACTTTCATTTGTCCAGAAATATGATGGTCAACCATCTCTTTTAAATATTCATGTCCATGCTTTTTATCAGCTGTGATTAAATCATATCGTACACCTGAAGCTACAAAAGCTTTTTTAATTCCAGGTATCTGTCTTATATCTTTTAATAATTGAATATTTCTACTATGATCAACTTTCATAGTTCTACAAAGTCTGTGTGCATCTACACATCTTTTATTATCAACACAAGTTCCAAGTTTTTCTTTTTTCTTACATTCATAACCATACATATTTGCAGTTGGACCACCAACATCAGAAATAATTCCTTTAAAATCTTTTAAGGTTGTAAAGTGCTTTGCTTCTTTTAAAATATTATCTTCACTTCTTGTACGAATTGTTCTACCTTGATGTGCAGCAATTGCACAGAAGTTACATTCACCCCAACAACCATGATGTGTCATAATTGAAAATTTAATTGTTTCTAAACACTTAACTTTTCCATGTTTACCATCATAAGGATGTACATCTCTTTGATAAGGATATGATGCTATTTTATCCATATCTTCTTCTTCCATATGATCACTTGGTGGGTTTTGTATTAAATATCTAGAATCAACTCCTTGACATAAACCCTTTGAATATACAGGATCATTATTATCATAAAAAGTTTTAAAGAGGTCAATATATTTCTCTTTTTCATCTAGACATTCTTGATGTGTTGGAATTTGAATGTACTCTTCAACTGGTTCTTTAGAAATATAACAAAGACCATTAATAGATCTTGGATCTCCACCATTTCGTAAAGTATTCCCTAAATCAATGATAGCTTGTTCACCCATTCCGTATATCATATAGTCAGCTTTAGTATCAAATAAAATAGGTTTTCTTAGCTTATTAGACCAGTAATCATAATGAGTAAGTCTTCGCAAAGAAGCTTCAATTCCTCCTAAAACTATAGGAGCAGTATTTTTAAAATATCTTCGAATCATATTTGTATAAACCATTGTTGCACGATCTGGTCTTCTTTCGTTTTTTCCACCAGGAGTATAATCATCAGAATTTCTAAATTTCTTAGTTGAAGTATAATTTGAAACCATAGAATCAATACTTCCACCACTTACTCCCCAAAAAAGTTTTGGTTCACCCATTCTTTTGATATCAACATCAGAATTAACATCTGGTTGACCTATTATTCCAACTCTAAGACCGATGTCTTCAAGAATTCGTCCTACTACTGCTATTCCCATAAATGGTGAGTCTATATAAGCATCTCCTGTTATTAGTACAACGTCAAGTTCATACCAACCTCTTTCATGCATTTCTTCTAGAGTTGTAGGTAAAAATTTATTTGGTTTGTTTATGTTACTCATAATGATTTCTTTGTATTTAGATTGTATTTATTTTTATATTGTGCCACAATAACTTTTAACATTAGGCAATAAGTTAAAATCTGATTTAACACTGTTAAATTGAGAAAAGTGATTTGAGAAGTAGTAAGAATAAAAGTTTTTATTCTCACTACTTTTTATAAGTTTTTTATTATGATAATTGTTCTGTTTTTCTAATTCTTAAACTTAAATCTTTTAACTGTTCTCCATCAACAGGTGATGGAGCTTGAGTTAATAAACACTGCGCTTTTTGAGTTTTAGGAAAAGCAATTACATCTCTTATAGAATCTGTTCCTGCAAGTAACATAATTAATCTATCAAGACCCATTGCAAATCCACCATGTGAAGGTGCTCCATATTGAAGTGCATCAAGTAGAAAACCAAATTTTTCTCTTTGTTCTTCTTCAGATATTCCCATAAGTTCAAATACTTTTGCTTGAATATCTTCTTTATGTATTCTAATAGATCCACCACCAAGTTCCATACCATTTAATACAATATCATAAGCGATTGATTCAATAGCTTCTAAATCACTTGTATCTTCTAATGATTTAGGCATTGTAAATGGATGATGAAGTGCTTTTGTTTTTCCATCTTCAGTTTCAAACATAGGAAAATCAACTACCCATAAAAACTCATATGCATCTTGTGGTATTGAATTTGTTTGCTCAGCTAAGAAAAGTCTAAATCTTCCCATGTAATCCCATACCGTCTTCTTATCACCTGCACCAAAGAATACAACATCACCAACTTCCAATTCAGTTGTCTTAACGATTGCTTCTAAATCAGACTCAGAGAAAAATTTAGTTAATGGGCCTTTTAATCCATCTTCTTTCATTTGGAAGTAGCCAAGACCTTTAGCTCCAAATTTTCTAACATAATCTTCAAAACCTTTCATTTGTCTTTTAGAGAATAAGTTATCCCCATTTGGACATTTAAGTGCTTTGATTCTGTTATTCTTTTTATCTTTAGCAATATCTGCAAAAATTTCATTTGTAGAGTTTGCAAAAATATCAATTACATCAACTAATGGCATATCAAACCTAATATCAGGTTTGTCTGAACCATAAGTTTCCATTGCATCCCAATATCTCATTCTTGGGAATGTTGAAGGTACAGGTTTACCACATTTTGTAAACACATCAGTAATAACTTTTTCTGCAACTTTGATTACATCTTCTTGATCACAAAAAGACATTTCTACATCTATTTGTGTAAATTCAGGTTGTCTATCAGCTCTTAAATCTTCATCTCTGAAACATTTAGCAATTTGGAAATACTTATCAAATCCAGATACCATTAACAATTGTTTAAATAATTGAGGAGATTGAGGAAGTGCATAAAACTCTCCACTATGAACTCTTGAAGGTACTAAATAATCTCTAGCACCTTCAGGTGTAGATTTAGTTAAAATTGGAGTTTCAACATCTAAGAAACCTAATTCATCTAAAGTATTTCTAACTTGAATAGCAGCTTTAGATCTTAATTGGAAAATTTCAAAAGATTTTTTAGATCTTAATTCTAAGAATCTATTTCTTAATTTAATTTCATCGTTAACTTTATCATCATTTAAATCAAAAGGCATTGGCTTAGATTTGTTTTCAATAGTTAATTCACTTAAAACTATCTCAATTTTTCCAGTAACTAAGTTAGGATTTTCTAATCCTTCACCTCTAGCTCTTACTGATCCCTTAGCAACTAATACAAATTCATCTCTAACTGTTTCTGAAACAGGAAGAATTGCAGGGTCTGCTACTAGCTGAACTAAACCACCTTTATCTCTTAAATCAATAAATATAATTCCACCATGATCACGTCTACTGTTTACCCAACCTGCAACAGTAACTTCTTGGCCAATATTTTCTTCTGTAACTTCTGTACAATAATGTGTTCTCAATCCAAACTCCATAAATATAAATATCCGCGATTTTATCTAAATTTTACTTAATTTCTAAAAATCCATAAGATGTAGTTATAAATAGTTTTGGTTTATACATAACCTGATTTTCCTCAATTCTAGTAGTAATTAAACCTGAACTATTTTGATCATACAAATAGTTTACTCCTACTAAAGTTGAATAATCAACCCAATTGTAAATAACATCTGCCCCATAAAAGCTAATTGTATCTTTTAAAGTATCATCAACTTTATCAATTGAATTTGCAAGAATAAAATTTAATCTATCTCTAACTTGTGTCAATGAAAAAACTTTATGATTATAATTTAATTGAGTTGATAATATAACCTTAGGATAAATTTCATATGCTCTTAATTGTGATAATATAATTGATGTTTTAATAATTGATGTATTTAAAAATAAGGTAGAATTTTCAATTCTAAGATCATCAATAATCTCTTCATAAGAGTTTTCTTCTTTTTTTATCTCTAGGGACAGTCTATTGTTTGGAAAAACTGATTGATAAATATTTTTTATATTATTTGTTAGAAATGAATTTTGATAAAACATTACATTATTTGTATTTGAAAATTCAAATAATTTTTTTACTTGATCTTTGTATGAAATTGCTCCATAAATAAAGTTATTATTATAGTTTCTAATATTTTGTTTGTTTGTTAAAGGTAAATATACTTTTAAACCATTAGTATCTATAATTTGTAAAAATTCTGTGACACGAGGGGTAAATAAAGCAATTATGTTTGTATATCCTTCTTCTTTAGCAGAATTAAAAGCTTTTTGAATATTCATTTCATCTTCTGATAGAGTATCATATATCTTTAATTTATATTTGATACCTTTATAATCAAAGTAAGCTAAAACTGTATTAATAGAAGATTTTGCATATTTAGCCACTATATTTGAAGGATAAATAAATGCAAGTTTCATAACATCTTTAGTATCTTTTATAATAGTATCTTCAATAATACTGTCATCAATAAAGGGATTTATATCCTCATAAATGGAATTATATATAATTTGTTCTTTTTTGCTAATAGTATCAATATCTTTTTTAGTAGAAATTTTTATTTCAACTTCTTTTTTACTACTACATCCAACAAAGAAAAATGTAATTAATAAAAATGATATTAAATATTTCAATTTGATAACTCCAATATATTTTTGATTCTAAGCATATCATAATATGCATCTTTTTTTGAAGAAGGATTTCTAAGTAAATAATTTGCAGAAAAAGTGGGAACTAATTTAATATTTTGATAATAACATTCTTTTCCTCTAACTTGTGAAAACTTATCTTTCTCATTAAATAAATAAGAATAAGTATTTTCACCTAAAGATACTATTAATTTTGGTTTGATAAGTTCAATTTGTTTTAATAAATAATCATTACAAGATTCAATATGTGACTTATTTAATGAATTGGAACTTTTACATTTAACTAATGTAGTTATGTAAACATCTTCTTTTTTTATATTTAAAACATTCTCAATCATTTTTACTAAAAGTTCACCAGATTTTCCAGCATAAAAAAAGCCTAAGTTATCTTCACTATTTGAAGGTTCATCACTTATAAACATTATATTAGCTTTTAAATTTCCTTCTCCAAACAAAACATTTTTTCTAGTTTTACAAAGTTCACATAAATAGCAATTTTCTACATTGGATTTTAATGCAAAAATATTATCAGGTAATTTCAAATTTTTAATGTCAGGTGTTATTAAATTCAAGGAATTGTGATATTCATAACCCATTGATTTTAGTAAGTGTAAATTATATAAAAGTTTTTGTTTTACAAGTTTTGTCATAATAAATTGTACAAAAAAAATTCTTTTACGAATATTTGTTCCATATATTAGTACAAAAATACATAAACAATTGACTTTTGTTCCAAAATATAGTACAATTTTTCAAATCTAATCAGGATAGATAATGACAGCACCTAGCTTAAGAAAATTAGAACTTGATTTAAATGTAAATAAAACTACTTTACATAACTGGAAAAAGAATAGACCAAAACTTTATGAGTTTATAATTGAGTCGTATAAAGATAGAGAAATATTAAAAAAACATTTAGAATCAATGATTAAACAAAAAGAATTAATTGAAGAAGAAATAGATATTACTAAAAATAGAATAATATGATATATAAACTTATGGAGATATAGTTTTAATATGACTTTTTAAAAGCACGCGAGATATTTAAACTAGGTCTTCATAATTTTGTATATTAATATTTAGATTTTATATTGTTATTTTTTAATTGTAGTGTGAAAAATATAAATAAGGAAAAAATTCCTTATTTAAAAGATATAAGTTATTTATACCTGTGAGTAATTCTACCTTTATCTAATGAATAAGGTGTGATTTCTACTTTTACTTTATCATTTGGTAAAATCTTAATATAATGCATTCTCATTTTTCCTGAGATATGACATAATACCATATGACCATTATCTAATTCTACTTTAAACATTGCATTTGGTAACGCATCAGTTACTTTACCATCAATTACAATTACATCATCTTTTGCCAACTTAATCTCCCTAGTCTACTGTACTTAATATTACTGCTTTACCATTTACGATGGCAACTGTATGCTCATAATGACTTCCTCTTAATCCATCTTCAGAAACAACATCCCACTTATTATCTAAAATAATTGGTTCTCGCATCTTCTGACAAATCATAGGCTCTAAACAAAAAACCATTCCATTCTTAATTTTTGGACCTGAGTTAGTTTTTCCATTACCAATATAATTTGGAATTTCTGGTTCATCATGAGGTTTTTTACCTATTCCATGACCACAAAACCTAACTAATGGTTGATAACCTTTACTAACAATAAAATCTTCGATTAATTTAGAAAGTTCTTTAAATCTCATACCTTCACGGATTGAATCAATAGCATGATATAAAGAATCTTTTGCACAAGCAATAAGATCTTCGTCTTCTTTTGATATTTTTCCAATAGGCATTGTAATTGCAGCATCTCCATACCAACCATCTATTTCAGTTCCAATGTCAAGACCTAAAATATCTCCTTCTTTTAGAACTATGTCAGATGGTATACCATGAATAATTACTTCATTTAGAGAAGTACATATAGCATTTGGGAAACCGTATAAACCTTTAAAAGATGGTCTAGCATTTAGATTATCTAAAAACTTCTCACCCATAGCATCAACTTCTTTCAAAGTCATACCAGCTTTTACGTTTTCTTTAAGATAATTTAGAGTCTTCGCAACTGCAATATTTGCAGTACGAAGTTTCTCAATTTCATTTGGTTTTCTTAATGGAATAGCCATGATTTTTATAGACCAACCGCACTAAGTGTTTCATATTTGTTTGAATATTGTTGTGCTTCAATTTTTCTCATCGTATCAATAGCAACTTGTACTACAATCAGTACAGCAACCCCACCAAAATAGAAAGGTACCCCCATAGCTTTTACAATAAGCCATGGTGCAGTTGAAATTAATCCTAGATAAATAGCACCCCAAAATGTTAATCTACTTGCAGTTTCATTTAAAAACTCAGCTGTACTAGCTCCTGGTCTTACACCTGGAATAAAGCCACCTTGTTTTTTTAAATTATCTGAAATATCTTTTGCATTAAAAGTAATCGATGCATAAAAGAATGCAAAGAAAACAACAAATAAAAACATAAATAAGTTAAATGTATATGATGCTGGACTTAAATAATCAGCAACAATCAAAAGATATTCATTTTGAGTACCTTGTAAGATTGTAGCTGGAAACATAAGAATAGCACTTGCGAAAATTGCTGGAATAACACCTGCAAGGTTAACCTTGATAGGAATATAATTCATAACTCTTTTCTTTTGATTTTGCATCATAACTTTTCTTGAATATGAAACAGGAACTCTTCTTTCACCTAACTCAACATAAATAATAGCTCCAACAGTTGCTAAAATAATAACAACGATTGCAATTACTGTTAAGAAATTCATTTGTCCATTGTTAACTAAATCTATAGTACCACCAATTGCACTAGGAATTGCAGACACAATACCAGCGAAAATAATTAATGAAATACCATTTCCTATACCTTTTTGTGTGATTTGTTCACCAATCCACATAAGAAGCATAGTACCAGTTAACATCGAAATGGATGAAACGGCGACAAAAGTATCCATATCTATGGATATTGCACTCTGCCCATTTTGACCAGTTAAAGAATTAAGACCCATTGATACACCAATAGATTGAATTAAAGTAATTACAATTGTTGCATATCTAATGATTTGCATATATTTTTGCATACCATCTCGTTCTTTTTTCATTTTACCAAGTGCGGGGAAAGTAGCTGCAAGTAATTCCATAATAATTGAAGCTGTGATGTAAGGCATAATTCCAAGTGATATTATAGATAATCTTTCGATTGCATTACCACTGAACATATTTACTAGACCTAAAGCATTATTTGCATTAGAATCGAAGAATTCTTTAACTACGTCTATATTAACCCCAGGAACTGGCACATATGCCAGTAACCTGTAAAGAAATATAAAACCTAATGTAATAAGAATCTTATTTATTAGATCTCTACTCATGGTTATTTACCAGTAGTTGTAACGTTTTCGTCTTTAATCTTTGTTGCTAAATCTTTAGCAGTTGATCCAACTAATTTAACTTTCACAACTGATTTAGATAATTTATATACAGACTTGATTGACTCAACTGTAATCTCTTCTAAAGTTGCAATTTGTTTTATTTTATCAACATTGATAGAATAAGGTTTTACAACTCTTGAGAAGAATCCAGTTTTCGGCATTCTTTTTTGAATTGGCATTTGCCCACCCTCAAAGTGTCTCTTAATTTTATATCCAGATCTAGATTTTTGACCTTTTTGACCTCTAGTAGAAGTCTTACCCATTCCTGAACCTTGACCTCTACCAACTCTTTTAGTGTTTTTTGTACTACCAGGTGCTGGTTGTAAATTATTTAATGCCATGAATCTATCCTTTAATTCTAGCTAATGCTTCAACAGTAGCTTGTACTAAGTTATTTGGATTGTTAGAACCTAAAGATTTTGCAATAATATCTGTAACTCCTGAAAGCTCAAGAACTGGTCTAGCAGCTCCTCCAGCAATCAGTCCTGTACCCTCAGATGCAGGCTTAAGTAAGATTTTACTTGCGTTATATTTATGTTCAATATCATGAGCAATAGTTGTACCATGAATATTTACTTTAACTAAAGATTTGAATGCGTCATCTAATGCTTTCTTAATAGCATCAGGAACTTCTTTAGCTTTACCAGTTCCAAAACCAATAGTACCTTTTTTATCACCAACAACAACTAAAGCAGTAAATCTAAATCTTCTACCACCTTTTACAACTTTAGTAACTCTACCAATTTTAACGATTGCTTCTTCAAAGTCTTCTCTATTAACTGCCATCATTAACCCTTATAATTTGATACCGTTATCTCTAAGTGCGTCAGCGAAAGCTGCAACAACACCATGATAAAGGTAACCATTTCTATCAAATACTACTGTATCAATTCCAGCAGCTTTTAAAGTCTCAGCAAATGTTGCTGCTACTTTAACTGCATTTTCTTTATTCACGTTTAAATTCATATTTTGAGAACTAACTGCTGCTAAAGTTTTACCTTCAACATCATTAATTGCTTGCGCACTAATATTCTTATTAGATTTAAAGAAAGAAACTCTTGGTAACTCTGCAGTTCCAAAAATATTTCCTCTAACTCTTTTTTTTCTTTTAATTCTTAATGAATTCTTTTTTGCTAAATCTTTTGCTCTACTCATTGTATCATACCTTACTTAGCTGTTTTTCCGGCTTTTCTAACGATATGCTCGTCAGTATACTTCACACCTTTACCTTTGTACGGTTCTGGTTTTCTGTAGCCTCTAATTATTGCAGCAGCTTGACCAACTTGTTGTTTGTCAGCACCTTTAACGTGAATTAAGTTTTTTTCAACAGTAATTTCTAAACCATCAGCGATTTCGAAATTAATTGGGTGAGAATAACCTAATTGTAGTTCTAAAACTTTACCTTTAACAGCAGCTCTATAACCAACACCATTGATTTCTAATGATTTTTGAAAACCAGTATTTAATCCATCAATAGCATTGCTTAATAATGCTCTATATGTTCCCCAGAAAGCAGCAGATTCTTTTTCTTCTCCAACTTTTCCTAAAACAACATTGTTATCAGCAATCTCAACAGAAACTCTTCCGTGTGTTTCAACAGAAGTAGTTTTGTTACCTTTTTTTACATCAATAATAGTACCATTAACTGATACTTCAATTCCTGCAGGAATTGCGATAGGTTTTTTACCAATTCTAGACATTATACTCTCCCTACCAAACTGTACATAATACTTCACCACCAACTTTAGCTGCATATGCTTCATCATTAGCAATAACACCCTTGTTAGTAGAAACTATAATAGTACCGTAACCGTTTTTAAACGATTTGATTTCAGAAGCGTTTTTATAAACTCTTCTACCTGGTTTAGAAACTCTAGTAATTTCGTTAATTACTGATTTTTCATTGTCATCATATTTTAATTCAACTTGAATTGTTTTCTTATTGTTTTGTCCATCAATAACTTTGAATCCAGTAATATACTCTTTTTGTTGTAAAACGTTTAAAACGCCTACTACAGTTTTTGAGTGTAATAATGTTGCAACTTCTAATTTTCTTAGAGATGCATTTCTAATTCTTGTTAAAGCATCTGCGATTATATCATTCATCATAGCTTAAATTCTCCTACCAACTAGCTTTTCTAACGCCAGGTAATAAACCTTCGCTAGCCATTTTTCTTAAACAAACTCTACATAAACCAAAATCTCTGTAAACAGAGTGTGGTCTACCACAAACAGAACATCTTGTATATGCTCTTGAAGAGAACTTAGGAGTTCTCTGTTGTTTTGCAATCATAGATTTCTTTGCCATTACGCTCTTCCTTTAGTAAATGGAATTCCCACTAACTCTAATAATCTAAATGCTTCCGCATCATCAGTAGCAGTAGTAGAAACTGAAATATTCATACCGTGAGTTGTGATGATATTATCATATACAACTTCTGGGAACATTAATTGTTCGTCTAAACCAAAGTTAAAGTTTCCTCTACCGTCAAAACCATTTCTATTAAGACCTCTAAAATCCTTAACTCTTGGTAATGCGATTGAACAAAGTTTATCTAAGAAAGTGTACATTTGTTCACCTCTTAAAGTAACTTTTACTCCTACAGGGTAACCTTCTCTTACTTTAAAACCAGCAACTGATTTCTTAGCAATAACTTTAACAGCTTGTTGACCAGCTATTAAAGAAATAGTATCTTGAATGTTTTGCATTAATTTACTATCTTTCATTGCTTCACCAGCACCAACAGAAATAACAACTTTGTCTAACTTTGCAGTTAACATTTTGTTTTTTGGAAATTCTGTTTCTAAAACTGGTTTAATCTCTGCTTTATATCTTTCTAATAATCTAGCTGCCATTTTACTCACCTTCTACTTTTGCTACATTTGAAATGTCAATAGGCATTTCTTTGTTTACAAAACCACCATCAGGGTTTTTCTCTTGATCAGGTTTAACAGTTTTTTTAGCAACTTTACAATCTTTTACGATTACTTTGTTTTTTGAAGGTAATACTTGTAAAACTTCACCAGTTTTACCTTTGTCATCACCAGCTAAGATTTTAACTGTATCACCTTTTTTAATTTTTAATTTAATTGCCATATTATAATACCTCCGGTGCAAGTGAAACGATTTTCATGAAACCTGAATATCTAACTTCTCTAGCAACTGGTCCGAAAATTCTTGTTCCAATAGGATCTTTTTTAGCATCTAAGATAACTGCTGCGTTATCATCAAATCTAATTAAAGAACCATTTTCTCTTTGAACTTCTTTATGTGTTCTAACAACTACTGCTTTAACAACTTGACCTTTTTTAACTTTACCAGTTGGTAAAGCTTTCTTAACTGAAGCAACAATAACATCACCAACAGTTGCGTATCTTCTCTTAGATCCACCAAGAACTTTAATACACATGATCTGTTTAGCACCAGTATTATCAGCTACGTTTAATCTAGTAAAACTTTGAATCATTACTTAACTCCTGTAGCTACAATAGTCTTTAATCTAAAAGATTTAGTTTTAGATAAAGGTCTACATTCAACAGCAACTACTTTATCTCCAAGTTTCATTTCATTTCTTTCGTCATGAACTAAATACTTTTTAAATCTCTTTACCATTTTATGATATCTTGGGTGAATAACTTGTCTAGTAACTAAAACAGAAGCTGTTTTGTCTCCAGAAATCTTAACCACTACACCTTGAATCTCTCTTTTATGTGTCATTCTATAGATCCTTAGTTAGCTTTTACTGCAGTAATAGCTGTTTGAATTTTAGCGATATCTTTCTTCGCTACTCTTAATTCAGAAGTATTTGTTAACTGCATAGTTTTTAGCTTAGCTTTTAATTCAAAAAGAAGCACCTTTTTTTCTTTTAATAATTCTGAAAGCTCTTGTAAGCTTTTATCTTTTAAATCAATATAGTTCATTTTCGCTATCTTTTGTTACAATTTTTGTTTTAAATGGTAATTTGTGCATTGCTAAAGTTAACGCTTCTCTTGCAAGAGTTTCGTCAACACCAGCCATTTCAAAACAAATTCTACCAGGCTTGATATTCATAACCCACTTATCAACAGCACCTTTACCTTTACCCATTCTTGTTTCTAATGGTTTAGCAGTTAAAGGTTTGTCAGGGAATACCATAATCCAAACTTTTGCTTGTCTTTTTACTTTTCTAGTCATTGCAACTCTTGAAGCTTCAATTTGTCTAGAATCGATTCTACCATGTTCTACAGCTTTAAGACCAATATCACCGTAAGCTAAAGAGTTACCTCTAAATGCTTTACCTCTATTTCGGCCTTTCATCATCTTTCTGTATTTTGTTCTTTTAGGCATTAACATAATTATTTACCTCTTCTCTTTTGTGGTCTTCTTTTAGGTTTTTCTTCTTCTTTTTGTTCAGCAGGAATACCTTTAGCAAGTACCTCACCTTTGAAGATCCAAACTTTAATACCAATACAACCATAAGTTGTATGAGCTTCAGCAAAACCATAATCGATTCTAGCTCTTAATGTATGTAAAGGAACTCTACCTTCTAAATACCACTCAGTTCTAGCCATTTCAGCTCCACCAAGTCTACCAGAAACAGAAACCTTAATACCTTTAGCTCCACCTTTAAGTGCATTTTGCATAACTCTTTTCATAGCTCTTCTAAATGCAACTCTTCTTTCTAATTGTTGTGCAACATTTTCAGCTGAAAGTTGACCTGATAATTGTGGCTTTCTTTCTTCTTTAATATTAACAGCAATTTCTTTACCAACTAATTTTGCTAAGTTAGCTTTTAATTTCTCAACGTCTGCACCTTTTTTACCAATTACGATACCAGGTCTTGCAGCAACGATTGTTACTCTAATTTTCTTAGCAGTTCTTTCAACGATAGTTGAAGCTACACCAGCATAGTATAATTCTTTCTTAACATACTTTCTGATTTTGTCATCTTCAGCTACATTTGCAGGCATATTTGCAAATTTTGGGAACCATCTAGAATCCCAGTTTCTGTTTATACCTAATCTTAAACCTATTGGATTAACTTTTTGACCCATTACTTGTCTCCTTTAGTAGCTTCAGCAACTTCAATCATAATGTGTGCAGTTGGTTTATGCTTTGGTGAAGCAGAACCTCTTGCTCTTGGAGTAAATCTTTTAAGTACTGGACCGTTGTCTACTCTAGCAGATGTAATTACTGCATTTTCTGGTTCTAAACCTGCATTTGCAACAGCAGATGCGATAACTTTAGAAATAATACCAGCAGCTTTGTTTGGAGTGAATTCTAAAGATGCTATAGCATACTCAGCATTCATACCTTGAACTTCTCTAGCGATTAATCTAGCTTTTGTAGGTGAAAGTCTAATAAATTTTAATATTGCTCTTGCCATCAATTACGCCTTTCTTTGAACAGAACCTTTATGGCCCTTAAACGTTCTAGTAGGTGCAAATTCACCTAATTTATATCCAACATGGTTCTCTGTAACATTTACAGGAACGAAGTTTCTTCCATTGTGCACATTAAAAGTTAATCCAATCATATCAGGTAAGACCATAGATCTTCTTGACCAAGTTTTGATTGGTTTTTTGTCATTAGCTTCAATAGCTTTTTGAACTTTTTTTAATAAGTGTGCGTCTATAAATGGACCTTTTTTTATTGATCTTGACATTTTAAACCCTTACTTCTTTTTTCTTGAAATGATTAGTTTATCACTAGCTTTTTTCTTTCTAGTTTTATAACCTTTAGTTGGCATACCCCATGGAGTAACAGGATGTCTTCCAGAGTTAGTCTTACCTTCACCACCACCATGCGGGTGATCAATTGGGTTCATTGCAGAACCTCTTGTTTGTGGTCTCTTACCTAAGTGTCTTTGTCTACCAGCTTTTCCAATAACCATATTAGAGAAGTCTTCGTTTCCAACAATACCAATTGTTGCAAGACATACAGAAAGAATTTTTCTCATTTCACCTGAAGGAAGTCTCATAATTACATATTTGTCTTCTCTACCCATGATTTGAGCGTATCCACCAGCAGATCTAGCTATTTGTCCACCTTTTCCTGGTTTCATTTCAATATTATGAACCATAGTACCAATAGGAATATTAATTAATTTCATAACATTACCTGGTAAAATATCAAGTCCAGATTCAGCAGCTTGTACTTTATCTCCAACTTTTAAACCAGAAGGTTGTAAAATATATCTTTTATCACCATCAGTATATGTAATTAAACAAATTCTACAGTTTCTGTATGGGTCGTACTCAATAGTTGATACAGTCCCTTGAACACCGAATTTATTTCTTTTAAAATCAATAATTCTATATAATTTCTTAGCACCTGCTTCTTTATGTCTTGAAGTGATTCTACCGTTATTATTTCTACCAGCTGCTGCTTTTACTCTTACAAGTAAAGATCTAACTGTTGGTTTAGAAGTAATATCAGAAGTATCCATTACAGACATGAATCTTCTAGCAGGAGTTATTGGTCTAAATTTTTTAATTGCCATTCATATCCCCTTAAGCTGAAAGGTTCGCTATTTCAGCGCCCTCTGGTAATGTTACATAGAATTTTTTGAAATCTGGTCTAGCACCTAATTTCCCTTTAAATCTTTTAACTTTTCCGTTTTGTCTTAAAGAATTTACTTTTGATGGAGTAACACCGAAATATTCTTTAAATACTTCTTTTAAACCATTTTTAGTCATTCTTGGACTAGTTTGAACAACGATTACACCATTTTCTTGAAGCTCAATCGTTTTTTCTGTATATAATATTGCTTTAATATCTGTTATATCTGCCATGTTAAGCCTCTTTTGTTAATGATTCAAATACTGATTTTTCAATTAGTACTGAATGGTATGCTGCAATTAAATAAGCGTTAACTTCTTGCTTTTCAATCATGTAACAATTTTTAACATTTCTAAACGCTAAGTATGTTTTCTCATCAATTGTATCAACTACAACTAGAGTATCTCTTTGGTTTAATTTAGCTAAAATTGCTAGTGCATCTTTAGTTTTTCCAGATTCAACATTAATTGAATCAGTTACAAATAAAGAACCGTTATCAGCTTGTGCATTTAAAGCAAAACTTAATGCTAAAGCTTTTTGTTTTTTATTTACTTTTTGTACATAGTTTCTTTTAGTTGGACCAAAAACTTGACCCCCACCAACGAATAAAGGAGATCTTTTAGAACCCCATCTAGCACCACCAGAACCTTTTTGAGCTTTAGGTTTTTTACCACCACCTCTAACTTCTGATCTATTTTTAACTCTAGCAGTATTTGCTCTTTGAGCAGCTAAGTATGATTTAGCATATAAGTATAAGTTGTGAGAATTAATCTCAGCAAACTTAGCTGGTAATGCTACATCACCATTTGCTTCAAATTTGTCATTTAATACTATTGCATTACTCATTTAGCAACCTTTACTTTACCTAGTCTACCATTAGCTCCAGATACTGAACCTTTAACTACTAAAATTCCAGTTTCTGCATCAAATGAAACTACTTCATTTTTAACACTAACAGTTGTATTTCCGTATTGACCTGGCATTTTCTTACCTGGTTGAACTCTACCTGGCCATTCAGCATTACCGATTGAACCAGTTCTTTTACCCATTCTATGACCATGTGATGCTCTACCACCAGCAAAGTTCCATCTTTTAACTACACCAGAGAAACCTCTACCTTTACTGTTAAAAGTTGTTTTTAATACTTTTGCTTCTGATAAACCACTTACATCTAAATCACCCGCTTCAGTGTTTGCTACAGTAATAGTTGCAAATCTGTTGAATTCTTTAGATAAGTCGAATTTCTTTTGTTGACCTTCAATTGTCTTATTCATCTTTTTACCAGATGCATAAGAAACAAATGCTACACCGTCAGTCACTTCACATACCTTAGTATCAAGAACTCTTAAAAGTGTAACAGGAACAGCAGGAACAGAAACTGTTCTACTCATACCAATTTTTTCTACGATAAATTCCATTTAGTACCCTTTCTTATTCTTGACCCATAGATCTAACTTCAACATCAACTTCTGGAGCTAAGTCAAGTTTCATTAATGAATCTACAGTATCTGGAGTTGCAGCTATAATATCAATCATTCTTGAATGAATTCTGATTTCAAATTGCTCTCTAGAATCCTTATTAACGTGAGGACCTTTTAGAACTGTATATCTTCTAATCTTTGTTGGTAAAGGTATAGGACCTCTCAACTCAGCACCAGTTCTCTTAACAGCTTCAACTATTGAAGCAACACTTCTATCTAAAACTCTGTGATCGTAAGCTTTTAACTTTAATCTAATTTTTTCCATTTTTTTCCTTTAAAGAACTCGTTAGACATACGATAAATCGCACTCTAACCCTTTTTATGGACGCGGATTATAACTTATTTTTGATTAGATGTCAAGTATAATGGGGTTTAGTGTAAGAAAACTAGCATTTTATTTCCTTTTCAAAAGGATAACTATTTGATTAGAGATATATGTTTAAGTTATTTATAAGTTCAAATTTATGGTATTTGTATTTTTTACTATATAAAATACTTTAATGAATTTCTTTTTAATTTTGTATAGATATCTTCAAAATTTGCAGGATAAACTCTTGTTCCTGCAATTGAAGTTATAAAATTTGTATCACCAAGCCATCTAGGAAGCATGTGATAATGAACATGTTGTTCTATACCTGCACCTGCAGCTTTTCCTAGATTCATGCCAATATTTACACCTTCACATGACATAACATCTTTTAAAAGCATAACACCTTGTCTAACTCGAATACTCATCTGTATCCAAGTATCATCATTTAAGTCTTCTATCTTATCTGTATGAAAATGTGGTATTACCATCATGTGTCCTGGTGAGTATGGGAATTTATTCATAACTACATAGCAGTATTCATCATGAAAAAGAATTTGTAATCTTTCATCATTAAGATTTTTAGAAATATGGCAAAAAATACAACCTTCTATTTTTTCTTCACTTACATATTCATATCGCCAGGGTGCATACAAGTGTTCCATTTTATATCCTATATAAAGTTTGGTGCATCATTAGCAAAGAGAATTAAATCTCCAACTCTTGTTTCTTCAGCTAATGTAGTTTCCATTAAAGACTTATCTTTTAAAATAAATACTTTGTCATTATCAATGTGTGAGCTCAATATTTTAGTGTTTAAACTTCCTGTTAAAATTACATAATCAAAATTTTGATTTATTTTTTTTGCAAGTAAAATATTAGCTTCATCCGTTGACTCAACCAATCCAGGAGTTATAATAACTTTACGACCTTGATATTTTGAACAAATATTTACAGCTTCAATCATTCCATCTAAATTACCATTAAAAGAGTCATCAACAATAACTTTACCACCTGCTTTTATAAGCTGTAATCTGTGCTCAACTTGTGGTAAGCTTTCTAAAGCTTCTTTAATTTCTTCAATACTCATTCCTAATTCATATGCTACTAAAATTACTGCTGTTAAATTTATAGCATTAAAATTTCCAAGTATTGGAGCATGAAATTGTTCTATTTTATTATTTACTTCAACTTCAAAATAAATACCATCTAATGAACTCTCTATAATTTTTAAATTGTTAGGAAACTTTGTAATTGTTTCATAATCTTTTATAGGAACACTCTCATGTACAAAACCTTTTTGCATTTTAGGAGATTTAAGTAATTCCATTTTTGTATGTATAATATTATCTAGAGTTTTAAAGTATTCAATATGTTGTTCACCAACACTTCCTATTATACAAATTTGTGGTTCTAGATATAATGCTATTTCTTCAATATCACCTTTTTCTCTAGCCCCTGCTTCTGCTATATAAACTTCGGTATTCAATGGAATATCCCTATTTACATCTAAAACAATTCCACCTATAGTATTAACAGATCTTGGCGTTTTGTATGTTATATATTTTTTCTTTAAAACATGATGTAGATAATTTTTAATAGAAGTTTTTCCAAAAGATGCAGTAATTGCTATGGTTTTTAAATTTGGAATACTATTAATTCTTTGTTTTCCTTTATGCTTAAAAGATAGAAAAAATATTTTTTCTAAAACAGAAGATATTGCATATGCTATAACTAAAGGTACAAATATAAAATCACTACTACAATTAGGGTCAACTAAACATAATGTAGAGACGGCAAAGGTAGTGAATAACAGAATACTTAAAAATCTTTTTACTCTTGAAGTTAAAACAAGCGGTCTATCTAATTTTTTATTCCATATAATAAAGCTAATCATGAATAAAGCATAAAAATATATTGCATAATATAAATCAGGAATTATATAAAAAAGTGCAATTGGTACAATAAAGTATGTAATATGCCACTGCCATTTGTGATGTTTTAAAACAACTCTGTCTAGTCTATAATTGTACCATTGAAGATTTGTAATTAGGTAATAACCTAAACTCATAATTAATAAAATTTGTGTAAGTAAATTAAAGTATTCCATTTTCTATTCTCTCAGCGATATCTTTTGTATTTTTTATAAAGAAAAAATGATCTCCATCATAAGATATAAAAGTTGATGTATCAATTAAAGATGCTATTTTCTTTCCAGATTCTAAAGATGTTGCAGTATCTTTTTCACCCCAAAAAACCAGTGCATTATTTTTGTAGTTTTTAAATGAAATAGAAAAGTCTTCATTTACAACATTTTTAAAAGTTTTATACATTCCTTCATTCATATTATTGACATCAGTACTTCTAAAAATTCTAGTGATTTTTCTCAGACCTAAAATATTAAAAAATTTTGCAATTTTAATTTTAGTTTTTACAGAAAAAGATTTTTCTTCTAAAATTCCAGCAGAACTTAACAGAACTAAATTTTTAGGATTTAATGATGTAGCTATCTTTCCACCAAAGGAATGTCCAAGTATTACATCTTTTGTAGAATTTAAAAGATGTAAAAATTCAGAAGTAATTTTTATGTAATCTTCTGTTTTGAGTTCGTACGTATTTGGACTTTTACCAAATCCTGGTAGATCTATATAAATATGCCTAAAGTCTTTAAAAAAAGGGGAAAAGGAATTTTTCATAATTTCTTTATTTGAACCCCATCCATGTAAAAATACAATATCTTTTTTACATCTTCCATTCAATATTTCATATGAAATATTGAATGTTTTATTATCAACAAATAAACTTTTTGTGGCCAAATTTATTTACCTTTACTTGCATGAATTTTATTTACGTATTCATAAGTAACTGGTATATGTTTTTTCTTTGGTAGTGTCGTTGCAACATTTTTAAATAGTGTATTAAAATCATCAAATAAATAGTTTGCCATTGAACCTGGAATTGAATTTATTTCGTTTAAATATACTTCATTATCAACAACAAAAAAGTCACATCTAATAATTGAACCTTCAAATAAATTGTTATAAATTCTTTCAAAAGATTTTTTTACTTTTTCATTTAACTCTTCACCTAAATCAACTTCTAAAGCCTTTGAAGTTCTAGAAAAATCTAAATATTTCTTATCAAAATCTAAAAACTCTGTTTTTTGTGGTTCTTCTATTATGGAAAATTTAAACTCACCATTTATTTTAGTACCAGCTAAATTATACTCTTTAACACCAGAGATAAAAGGCTCTATAATAATCGCATCATCAAACTCATAAGCTACATCTAAAGAGTATTCTAATTCTTCTTTTGTTTTTACAATTGAAACTCCAATTGAAGAACCAAGTTTTACAGGTTTAACAATTACAGGAAAAGCATCAACTACTACCTCATCATCTTTCGTATAGTATTTATAATCAAGAGTATTTACACTTACTGAATGAGCATAACCTTTTGTTAAAAATTTATTAGAACTAACAACACAAGCTTCAGTTCGTGGAGCAATAAAAGGGATATTATAAAATTCTAGTACAGAAGATAAAATTCCATCTTCTCCATCTCCACCATGTGAAAGATTTAACACTACATCAAATTCTAAAGGCTTCTCTTTACCTAGTAATCCAGTTTTTTTAGAAAAGCCATTTTTACAAATATTTATTTTGTCACATTTTTTATACTCTTGTGAGCTAAATAATTTTGATTTTATTGTTTTGCTTGGAATATGATAAAAATCTCTATTTTCATCTAAAAAAATATATACTAATTCATCACTTAAAACATCTTTCATAGCAATCGCACTAACTATTGAAATTTCATGCTCAAAACTAACTCCACCAAAAACTATAGCTACTTTCATTAACTTCCCTTAATTATTCTATTTTTGTAATTTTTTCAATGCTTCTTTTACTAAATCACTTGTAGTAGTTGAAACACAAGTTTTTAATATTTTAGCTAGTACATCTTTTTTAAATCCTAAAGATTCTAATGCAAGAGAAGCTTCAAGTGCAGAAGAATTAGTAGAACTATTCTCATCTTCTACGTTTAGATCAATAATAGATCCTGAAAGTTCAACTAGAATTCTACTTGCACCTTTAGGACCAATCCCTGGAACTCTTTTAAGCATAGAAACATCGTTTTCATTTACAATTTGAGCAAAAGAAGAAGGAGTAAATGTAGAACAAATTGCAAGTGCAACTTTAGGACCTACTCCATTTATTTTTATTACTGTGTCAAAAAGTTTTTTTTCATTTGAATCTAAAAATCCATATAAAGTTTGAGATTCTTCTCTTATTATATGTGTTATTTCTAAAATAACATCATCATTTGTTATTTTTGAACTACAATTTAAAGAAACAAATATTTCGTATATAATTCCATTAACATTTAAATTTAATACTGTTGGTTCTTTTTTTACTATTTTACCTATTAGGCCTACTATCATATATTGCACTCTTTACTAAATTATTATGTCGATTAATATTCTATAAATATATACGATTATATTATAATTGCACTTAAACTAAAAAAGACTTATATCCTTTTTTAATTTTATGAATTTAATGAATTATTTCTGCAATTAACTCAGTTGCATAACAACCTTTTGGTAAAGTAAATTTTAACTCCATCCAATTTTTATCTTCTTTATAGTTACTCTCAACTTCACTTGGAAAAATCCATGCAAATCTTCTAGCTCCATCTTCACCTGTAGGTTCTTCATACTCTTTTTCTATTTCATATGCTAAGTCAACAGAGTTTTTTACTCTTTTACCAGATAATAACCCAGTAGGTACTCTATCTCTTTCGTAAAACTTATCTGATTCTATTTCTAAATCATCAATAGTAAATATTTTACCAAATGGATAATGTGATAATAGATCACCTGTCATAATTTTTAGTGGATGTTTTTGTTTTTTCATTCTTTTAACAACTTCAAGTGGAAGATTTAATTTATCACAAATTTCTTTTGGTTCAAAAGCATCTACAAGTTTTGAAATCTCAATTCTTTTTGAAAGCCATGAATTAAATAAATGTGATTGATAGGCATTTATATACATTTGCTTTAAATTTCTTCTTTTTTCTTTCAAAGTACCTTCTATAATAGCTTTACCTTTTTTATAATTATCTCCATCTATTCCAAACCTTTGAAATCCAAAATAATTAGGCATACCTAAAGTCGCGATACTTCCTAAAGCAGCTTCAATTTTTCTCGAATCTAAAACATTAACTCTTTTTAATCTAATAAAAAACTTATTACCTTTTAAATGCCCTACTTTAATCTTATTATTATGATAAGTAGTTTCAAGAATTTTTATATTTGGATGATTAAATGTTTTTAATTTTTCTTCATATTGTTTATGAATAGAAATAGTTTGAACAGTCATTGCATTTTTATCTTTTAATCCTGCATAACCAATATCTCTACTTTTACAACTAACAAATTTTGCTATTATTTCTAATGCATCCCAAGTTGCTAAATCTTTTTTTCTGATTTTTAAAATAAGATGTTCACCCTCTCCTGAAAATTCATATAGTGGTATTTCTGTAACAACAAAATCATCTTTATTTTGTTTAAATAACACATCAATTTTTGAGTGATTTAAATATCTTTGTAATTGTTCCAATTTGTTTCCTTAGCTGTTATAATTTTGTGTTTTTAAAAATGGTGATTCTTACTTTTCGTTTGATACTTACCTTTAATAGCTTTTGCAAATATATTGAGTTTTACTTTATGTTTTTCTGCTATTTTTTGTATTTTTTTTAAGTGTTTTTTATTAAAGGAAAAAAGTATTTCATATTCTTCTCCTGATGTTCCAACATCTTCATGAATTTCTTCAAAAAATTCAAACCCGATATTACTTGATTTTGAAACTCTTTCTAATTCAAAAAAGAGTCCATCAGAAATGTCTAGAGCTGATGACATATATTTTGAAGTTTCATAAAAAAAATCTGCCTTTAATTTTGGCTTTATAAACTTAGATTTTTTATTAATTTTCTTCTTTTCAAATAATCTAGCTAAATCTTTTTTACACGTTCCAAGTGTTCCTGTATAACAAAAAAAGTCATCTTTTTTTGCAGTAGAACGAAGTATCGGATTTTTTGTTTTTGAAATAATAGTAATTGAAATATCTAGTTTGTTGTTTGATATTGTATCTCCACCAATTATTTCGATATCAAATTCTTTAGAAGCTTTTTTAAAACCTGAAGACAACTGTTTTAAATCTTTTTTACTAAAAGTTGAAGGGATTGCTACACTTAATAAAGCATATTTAGGAATAGCATTCATTACAATTGCATCAGAAATATTTATTATCATAGCTTTATAGGCTATTTGTTTAAGACTAAACCATTCTCTTTTAAAATGAATGTCTTCAAAAAATGCATCCATAGAATAAACATTTGACTCTACAACTGCACCGTCATCACCTATGAATTTACTATTTGAAAATTGTTTTATAAAATACTCTTCTTTGTTCATTCGCAATTATACCAAATATGAGCAAAATATACACAGGATATTTTATAAATAATATTTTTTTAATATAGGATATATTTTATCCCATTTACTTTTAGAAAAAATATAGTATAATATGTCTTATTTAAAAACTTAGGAGAAAATATGCCAAAAATTAACAAATACGTTGATATTGATACTGTAGAAAGAGAAGCGAAGAAAGATTTAATTGATAGACATTCACCATTTATTCACTGTGAAGCAACTGCTAAACAAGGTGAGCCATTTGAAGTAACTGTTAAAATGGGTAACGAATATACTCATCCAGATGATTTTGATCATTACATTGAATCAATTACATTATTTAATGGTGAGACTAAATTAGCTCAAGTTACTTATGTTCCAGGAACATTAGGAAACATTAAAGCACATAATACTACAACATTTACAATTATTCCAACTGGAAAAAAATTAAACTTAACTGCTCACGGTTACTGTACTAAACACGGTATCTGGGAATCAACAGCTGTTGAAGTATCTGTAGAAGCATAAGCTTTTATAATCTAGATAGCCTTTCTTAGGTTATCTAGCTATTTCTTAAATTAACAATCACTACACAATTTTATTCAAAAATATTATATTTATCTTTTATCTTTGTTTTTTTGACAAAGTTTTGAACAATAAATAACATTTTCCCAATCACGTTCCCATTTTTTACGCCAAGAGAAACTTTTTTCACATATAGGACATATTTTTGAATCTAAGTTATTTTTACTTTTTGCTTTTGAATTCTTTTTAGACATCTTACTTCTTTTTACTTATTATACTGTGATTGTTTTCTATTTTCTATATTGTTATTTTGTTTTTTAGCTAATTTAATTTTATTGAAGTATTATCTAAAGTTTGAATTAACACATAATTAACTACTTTTTTATATAATTTCAACAAGACATAATATAAAGGAAATTTAATGCTACAAAGAATTCTAGTATTATTTATTTTGATGACTACAAGTACATCTTTAATTAATGCACAAGATAATAAAATGTTTCAAACTGTTAAGCCTTCAGAAGCAACTTTGGTAAAAACAGACTCAAGTAAAGACTTTTGTAATGTGTGTGGTATGCATTTAACAAAATATTATAAAACAAACCATGCGACAACTTTTAAAAATGACAAGAAAGAACAATATTGTTCAATTAGATGTCAAGCTCATGTACATAATGATCATGCTCTAAAAATAAAACAAATAGATGTTGTTGATACAAAATCCTTAAAACTTATTGATGCAAAAAGTGCAATATACGTTGTAGGTTCATCAAAAAAAGGAACAATGAGTCCTGTTAGTAAATATGCTTTTGGAGAGAAAGAAGATGCATTAGATTTTCAAAAAAAATTTGGCGGAGAGATTCATAGCTTCGAGGAAACACTAAAAATTGCAAAAGCTTCATTATCTAAAGATACAATAGCGGTTACTAAAAAAAGAGTGTCAATGGCTAGAAAGGGTAAAAAAATATATTTATCAATGTGTAAACAAGATAAATTTCCTGAGTTTAATTCAATAGGTGAAAGTAAACAATATATTATTGATAATAATTTATGTAAGTCTTTAAAACCCAAAATGCAACAAGCAGTGGCTATATATTTATATGACCCATTATTAGCTGCTAATAAAAATAAGATGATCAAAGTACAAAAAGATGAAAAATGTCCTGTATGTGGAATGTTTGTATCAAAATATCCAAAATGGGTGGCACAAATTGAAGTAAAACAAAAACATTCACATTATTTTGATGGAGTGAAAGATATGATGAAGTTTTATTTTAATCCATCAAAGTTTAAACATAATCATAATTTAAAAGATTTTACTAAGATACTAGTTACCGATTACTATAGTTTAAATTCAATTAATGCAAAAGATGCATATTATGTAATCGGATCAAATATTTATGGCCCTATGGGCGAAGAGTTAATTCCTTTTAAAACAAAAAAAGAAGCAAGTGATTTTTCAAAAAGTCATTTTGGGAAAAAGATTTTAAAGTTTGAAGATATAAAAGAAGAGCTTTTATATTAAAAAATAAAGACTGCTAATAATTAGCAGTCTTTATTAAAATAGATTGTAAATTATAAATTTAATTAAATACTTTTACTTGTTTTTTATAAAAGAGCAACAATAATCAACTAATGAATGTACTCTTAATTTAAATTTTGAATTAGCTGGAACTTGAAATGTCGCAGGTCCAGTAAATGATACCCATTCTTGAGCAGGTAAAAGAACTTGTAATTCACCTCTTTGAATATCCATTATTTCTGTATGTACAGTATTTAATTCATATTCTCCAGGTAACATAATACCTAATGTTTTTCTTGAACCATCTTCAAACTCGATACTTCTACTTGTAATATTTCCTTCAAAAAGAACACTTGCCGCTTTTGCTATAGAGACATTATTAAATTCTGCCATATAACTTCCTTATCGATAATTTTCATAAATTGTAGCATAAAATTTATTTGCTTTTATTGAAGCAAAAGGCTAGTTTTTTTTAGATATAATTTGCAAAAATAAACAAGGACAATTATGACTATTCAAGATGAATTAGCTTCTTTACTTAAAAATGATGTATTAATAGAAATAGAAGATTATATAGATGAATTATTTGAAATTATCGCTTCAAAAAAAGAAGATGAAAGAACAAAAGAAGAACTAGCTTCTATGCAAGAAATGAGAGAAGATTTTAACGATATGCTAAAAGACTTAGCTGCTGGTGAAATTGATGAAGAAGAAGCTAAAGAAATTATGGAAGAAATTAATGAAATGAGAAAAGAGGACTAATACCTTTAATGCAAGGTTACATAATAGATATTAAACCTGTTAAAGATGATGATTTAATAGTATCTATACTAACAGAAACATCTATTTTAACTACCTATAGATTTTATGGTGCAAGGCATTCAAATATTAATATTGGTTATAAAATAGATTTTGAATTAGAAGATACAAGATCAACAATACCAAGACTGAAAGATGTAATACAATTAGGTTTTCAATGGATTTTAGACTATGAAAAAATGTATTGTTGGCAAAGATTTGTAAAACAATTTTATCCACATTTAAAAGAGCTTGAAGAAATAGATGCTTTTTATTTTTATAATCTTGATAATCTAGTACATATAATGATTAAACAAAATGCTCTAAGAGCAATTTGTGAATCTTATATAACTATTTTAGAATATGAAGGAAGGCTTCACACTGATTATGAATGCTTAATATGTGAAAATAAAATCTTGGAGAATATATCATTGGTTAGAGGTTTTTTACCAGTTCATGCAAAATGTACTTTTTCTAGAATATTTGAATTAAAGAAGATTAAAGAATTGTTTGAACAAAAGAAATTAATAAATTTAACAGAGGAAGAAGTAGAGTATTTGTGGGAAATTATTTTGCAAGGTTTGTAAGAAGAAAATAAATATTTTACTTTCTTCTTATAAAAATCTAAATAGTTATTTTATGTATTAAATCTAAAGTGCATTACATCACCATCTTTAACAACATAATCCTTTCCTTCTAATCTTAGTTTTCCTGCTTCTTTAGCTTTAGCTTCTCCACCTAAAGAAACAAAATCTTCATATGCAATCACTTCAGCTTTAATAAAACCTTTTTCAAAATCATTATGAATAACTGCAGCAGCTTGAGGTGCTTTAGTTTCTTTCTTTATAGTCCAAGCTCTAACTTCCATTTTACCAGCTGTAAAGTATGATTGAAGACCTAGTTTGTCAAAAGCATGATGAATAATTTGCTCTAGTCCTGATTCCACAACACCTAAATCTGTTAAAAACTCTTGTGCTTCATCATCATCTAAACCAACTAATTCTTCTTCTATTTTTGCACACAATACAATTACATCTGCATTAACAGTGCTTGCATGTTCTTTTACTAAATCAACATATTTATTTCCACCATCAGCTAATGAATCTTCATCTACATTTGTTCCATAAATTATGCTCTTATTTGATAATAATCTAAGTTCTCTATCTAGTTCTATAAAATTTTCGTCCTCTCTATCTACAAATGAAGATGAAGGTTTTAAATCTTCCAAATGAGCTAGTAAAGCTTGAGCAATTGGTAGTTTAGCAGCTGCTACTTTATCAAATTTCGATTCTTTTTTTAACTTGTCACATTTTTTTTCAACTTGTGTGATATCTGCATAAATAAGTTCCGTTTCAATAATTTCAATATCTCGTAATGGATCAATTCCACCTTCAACATGAACAACATTTTCATCTTCAAAACATCTAACCATATGTAAAATAACTTCAACTTCTCTAATATTAGATAAAAATTGATTTCCTAAACCTTCACCTTTAGATGCACCTTTTACTAAACCTGCAATATCAACAAAATCAATCATTGAATGTTGAATTTTTTCTGGATCAACAATTTTTGCTAATGCATCTAATCTTTTATCAGGTACTGGAACAACCGCTTTATTTGGCTCAATAGTACAAAATGGATAATTTTGTGCTTCTGCATTTTGTGCTTTTGTTAACGCATTAAACGTTGTTGACTTTCCTATATTTGGTAATCCTACGATTCCTACACCTAATCCCATATATTTCCTTTTTAACTAAAATCTAAAAATATTTCATACTTTAAAGATTTTTAGATTTTACTTTTATTTTTAAAAATTTATATTATCCAAAATATAATTATGATTTGATTTAAACTTAAGTTTTAAAACGTGCTCTTTAATAGCTAGGAGAGTTCCTAACTATTTTTATTTATCTAAGCTTCTTAAAAATTCCACTGTCATTCTAACACCTGCACCACTTGCACCATAAGGATTATATCCCCATGCTTTTTCAACATATGCAGGTCCTGCAATATCAAAGTGAATCCATTTTTCTTTATTCTCTTTTGTTATAAAATTATCTAAAAATAATCCAGCTGTTATAGCTCCACCATATCTAGTACTTGAAATATTTGAAATATCTGCTATTTGTGATTTAATACTTTGTTTTAAATATCTATTGAAATCTAATGTAGTAGCATATTCACCAGATTTTAAAGCAGACAATACAGTGTTTCTTTTTAGTATTTCATTATTTCCCATAATACCTGTAGTGTATTGTCCAACCCCAACTACACAAGCACCTGTTAAAGTAGCATAATCAAAAATATAATCAATATCTTTAATCTCATCTTGAGCATAACATAAACAATCAGCAAGAACAAGTCTTCCTTCTGCATCTGTATTTCTTACTTCTATAGTTGTTCCGTTTTTTGCAACTAATACATCATCAGGTTTATAAGCATCTCCACCTATCATATTTTCAACTGCGCCTATTACAGCATGCACTTCAAAGGGAAGTTCAAGTTTTGCAATGGCCCAAATAGTTGCTAAAACTGCACATCCACCTGATTTATCAGACTTCATAGTTACCATATAATCAGCAGGTTTTAAAGATAAGCCACCTGAATCATAAGTAAGTCCTTTTCCTACTAAAACTATTTTCTTTTTTGCATCTTTTGGTTTATAAGATAAGTGAATCAATTTTGATTCATGAATTGATGCACGCCCAACACTTAACATTGCATTCATATCATTTTTTTCTAGAAATTTTTCTCCTTTTATTTTATATTCAATTTTTGCATCTTTTGCTAATTTTTTAGCTAATTTTGCCATTACATCTGGATAAAAATCACCTGGAGTTGTATTTACCATATCTCTAGCTTTATTTACTGCTTTTGAAATGATTGTAGATTCATTTAAAATTGAATTTAATTCAATATTATCAAGACTTGGAGAGTCTTCTTGAATTGATATTATAAGTTCTTGTTTTTTCTTTTTCACTTGTTTTGATTTGTAATTATCAAAAGTATATGAACCTAAAATTGTACCTTCAACTATTGGTTTTAGAATTTTAGAATCAAAAGAACTTAAATCTACTTTTGCTGTCTTAAATGAAGTTGTTTGAAACTTTTTAATAGCACTAGCTATTGCAATTGCTAAACAATCATAAGTTACTTCTTCGTAAGCAACAAATATTTTTCCTGCTTCGGGTAAAAAAACTACAGCTTCATCTGAAATTTTAAAACCTAAACTTTCTAATAGTTCTTTTTCATCTAGGTTATCAATATTATTCACTAGTAGAATTTCAATATCTGATTTTATTTTATTTATTTTTGAATTTGTTAAATTAATTTTCATTTTTGTGCCTTATAAATTTTTTCGTTTTGTTTTTTTTGATGCTTTATTAAAATAATAAATAATGCTAGCTCCAAATCCTAAAATAATAGGTAAAGCTAAATACCAATGATCTTTTAGCCAATGTAATACTTTTAAAATCTCTTCACCAAAGTACCAAACAGGAATTATTGTAATAGCTGCCCAACACCAAGCTGATATAAGATTTATAAATGCAAATGTTTTTGCATCATATCTTGTAAGTCCAATTGAAATTGGAATAATTGTTCTCATTCCATACATATATCTTTGTGCAAAAATAATTGGCCAGCCATATTTTTTAAGTAATAAATGAGCTAAAGCAAACTTTCTTCGCTGACCTTTAAACTTACTATGTACATAAGATTTATTAAATCTACCAATATAAAAATAGACTTGATCTCCAGCAAAACCACCTATTCCTGCTATAAAAATAGCAAGATAAAGATTCATATCTCCAGTATGTGCTAAAAGCCCAGCCATAATAAGACCAGCTTCTCCTTCAAGCATACCCCATGCAAAAAGTATTATATACCCATATTCTTTTAGTAAATAAACAAATCTATTTTCAAAACCATTAACTGGAGCTTGATAAAGATTATAAGCTAAAAAAGAAAATAAAATAATAACAATACTTGCTAATATTTTTCCTGCATTAGGTTGAAACTTTTTAAAGAATTGTTCCACTTTTTATTTTCTAATCAAAATTTAGTAAACTTTTTGCCTGTATCATATCTTTATCACCACGTCCAGATAGATTAATAATTATAATTTTATCTTTTAACTTATCTTTAGCTTTTTTCAAATAAGCAATTGCATGAGAACTTTCAAAAGCAGGAATTAAACCCTCTTTTCTACTTAACCATACAAAAGCATCTAATGCTTCATCATCCGTAACTGAATCATATTGAACATTATTATTATCTTTATGAAAAGCATGTTCTGGTCCAATTCCTGGATAATCAAGTCCAGCCGAGATAGAATGTGCTTCAATTATCTGACCATCTTCATCTTGTAGAAGATATGAACATTGCCCATGTAAAACGCCAGGACTTCCTTTTGCAAGTGAACATCCATGTTTATTTGTATCAACACCTAAGCCACCTGCTTCAATTCCAATACAAGTAACTTCTTTGTCCTCTAAGAAATGTGAAAACATACCAATAGCATTTGAACCGCCACCAATACAAGCTACTACATAATCAGGAAGTCTATTTTCTTTTTCTAAGATTTGCTTTCTAGCTTCATATCCTATAACAGCCTGAAAATCTCTAACCATCATAGGATAAGGATGAGGACCTGCTACTGTTCCAATAATATAAAAAGTATCACGTGCGTTTGTAACCCAATATCTAATAGCATCGTTCATAGCATCTTTTAATGTTTTACTTCCACTTTCAACTGATACAACTTTTGCACCTAAAAGCTTCATCCTAAATACGTTTAATTCTTGTCTTTCAACATCTTTTGCACCCATAAAAACAGTACATTCTAAACCCATTAATGCTGCAATTGTAGCACTAGCAACTCCATGTTGACCAGCACCAGTTTCCGCAATAACTTTCGTTTTGCCAAGTTTTTTTGCTAATAGTCCTTGAGCAATAACATTATTAACTTTATGCGCACCAGTATGATTTAAATCTTCTCTTTTTAAATATACTTTTGCACCTATTTCTTCTGAAATATTTTTTGCAAAATATAAAGGATGCTCTCTACCTACGTAATCTTTTAATAGTGCATTTACTTCAGCCCAAAAATCTTCATCAAATCTATATTTTTTATATTCTTTTTCTAATTCTTTTAAAATTGGCATTAATGTTTCAGGAACATATTGTCCTCCAAAAATTCCAAACTGTCCTTTTTCATCTGGATCAAAAGGACTTGGTTTTGGTATATAATCATTCATATTTTTTTCCTTTTTATATTTCTAATACAGAATAAACTGGCGCTACTTTCCCAAGTTTTTTAGCACCACCTAGCATTTTAATATCCATTAAAAAACACATCTCTACTAAGTTAACGTTTAATTTATTTATTAAGTTTGCAGCTGCATATGCAGTACCACCACTTACAATAATATCATCTATTAATAATACTCTTGCATCTTTTGTATCTCTAAAAGCATCTAAATGTAATTCAACCTCATCAAATCCATATTCTAGTTCATATTTTTCACATACAGTAGTACTAGGAAGTTTTCCTTTTTTACGAACTGGTACAAAACCAATACCTAAACGATCAGCTAAAGCTGATCCAAAAATAAAACCTCTTGAATCAATACCTGCAATATAGTCTAAATTATAATCTTTATATCTGTCTTCAAAATGAGTCATCAATAAAGAGTATGCTTCTTTGTTATTTAATAATGTAGTAATATCTTTAAATATAATACCAGTTTTTGGAAAATCTTCAATACTTCTAATAGAATTTAATAATAATTTTTTTTCATCTTCCGTTAATAATTTTTTATTCAAATATAATCCTTTTAAATCACTACAAATAGTGAAAAGTAAATTATTTTATCTAAATAATCATTATGACCTTATGATTTAATACAATTATTTAACCTTATTTTAAATATAATTTATAAAGTTATTAACTGAACTCTAGGAAGCTTAAATGAAACTACTATTAATTCTTATACTAACTACATTTATAAGTTTAAATGCACTCAATTTACAAAAAGCAAAAACTTATTCTGAACAATATGATATAAAAGGCTGGCTTATGAGTGAGAAACTCGATGGGATAAGAGCTTATTGGGATGGCAAGAAAATGCTTAGTAAGAATGGAAATATTATACATACTCCATCATGGTTTATAAAAGATTTTCCAAAGTTTAAACTTGATGGTGAACTTTGGACAAAAAGAGGTGATTTTGAAAATATTCAAAGTATTGTTTTAGATAAAAACTCGAGTAAACACTGGAAAAACATTACTTACAATATATTTGAATTACCAGGAGAAAAAGGAGACTTTTTTAAAAGATTAGAGAAGATAAATTCTTGGCAAAAATTAAACAATAATAAATACATAAAAATTATTGAACAAATAGAATGTAAAAACAAAAAACATTTAGATAAATATTTGGGAAAAATGATAACTCTAAATGCAGAAGGAGTAATGATAAAAAATCCTAATTTAGAATATTTTGTAGGAAGAAGTTCAAATATACTCAAAGTAAAAAAGTTTTTAGATAAAGAAGCTAAAGTTATAGGTATAAATTATCATAAAGATTCAAAAGGCCTAAATATTAAGTTCAAAAGTTTAGTATTAAAACTTGAAAATAATATAGTTTTTAATCTAGGGAATGGTTTTACAAAAAAAGAAAGAACAGAGCATCCCAAAATTGGAGATACTGTTACTTTTAAATACTATAGCTTAACAAAGTTTGGGAAACCAAAATTTGCATCTTTTTTAAGGGTAAGAAAAAAAGAATAACTAAAATAGTTCATAAGTTGTACTTTTGATACCATCATCGGTTAATATTTTGCAGATATTATTTGTAGTAGATGAATCAACAGTAAGATTAAGACTCTTAGAACCTGAATTATCTTTAATTTCTAATGTAACACAATCTTTCTCATTATCTTGATAAGTTATTTTCAAATCTTCAATGGTCCAGTAAGTTTCATTTAAAGTAATAGCATCCGAAATTTTACTTATTTTTTCATTTAATAAATAATAACTTTGAATAGAAGTAGTTACACTCGTAATGTCTCTTTTTATAGTAGATGCAATCGCAGTATTTCTAGTATCTAAGTACTTAGGTATTGCGAAAGATCCAATTATACCAATAACAACAATAGCAAATATTAACTCAAGAAGTGAAAAGCCTTTTTTCATGAAAATCCTTTAAGTAAAGAGTATCTATTAATAATTTAATAAGTGATTAAAAATATTATTATTTATTAAATTTGTGCTTTACTCTAATTTAAAGTATGTCTGGCATATCCATATTAGTTTCCCTCTCAACATCTGCTACATTTTCAAAAACAACCTCAATTGGTGTTGAAGAATTCATATCATTTTCTTTATCTACAAATCTTGTAAGTGCTTTTTGGAAGTCTAGTTTAACAGTACCTATTGGTCCATTTCTTTGTTTTCCTATTATTATTTCAGCTTCTTCAATGGGTTTATTTACAAATGATGACTTATATTCTTCACCTTTGTCTTTTGCTTCTTTTTCTTTTCTTGCTTCATCTCTTTCTTTGTATACATCATCTCTATATACAAACATAATAATATCTGCATCTTGTTCAATAGCACCAGACTCTCTTAAATCTGAAAGCATTGGTCGCTTATCAGGTCTACTTTCAACTCCTCTATTTAATTGTGAAAGTGCAATAATTGGAATTTTCATCTCCCTAGCTAGCATTTTAAGGCCTCTTGAAATATCTGATACTTCTTGATGTCGATCTTTTCCACCAGTGCCTTGCATAAGTTGAAGATAATCAATAATAACAAGTGAAATATTATTGTCTTCATTTTGTGCTAATTTTCGTACTCTTGCACGAAGTTGATTAATATTAATACTTCCACCATCATCTACAAATAATTTCTTTTTATTTAAGTCTTCAAAAGCTCCACTTAGTTGGCTCCATTCATTATCATTCATATCACCTTTTCTAAGATTTTGTAATGGTATTGAAGTTTTAGCAGCAAGCATTCTAAGCATTAATTGTTCAGCTGGCATTTCCAGTGAGAAGAAGATAACACCTTTTTGTGCTTCAACATTTTTTAAAGCCATATTCAATACCAATGCAGTTTTACCCATAGCAGGTCGTGCAGCAATAATAATTAAATCACCTTCATTAAATCCTGTTGTTTTTCTATCCAGATCTTCGAAACCTGTTGTCTCACCAATAAGATGTTTATTACCAAGTTTTTTCATTCTCTCAATATAAGAAAGAGTATCACCTGTAATTTCTTGCATATCTTTTAGCTCAGATGTTGCTGAATCTGTAGATATTTTATATAACTCACCTTGAACTGTATCAAGTGCATCATTTCCACTTATTTCTTCTTCAAGTGCTACTTTTTTAATAGTAGTTGCTAGTGAGGCAAGTTCTCTTTTTACTGAACCATCTTTAATTTCTTTTACATAAGCAAGCGTATTAGTAATAGGATTAGCAGATAATATTTCTATTAAAATTGAATCATCAACATCTTTTGTACTTATTCTTTTTCTTATAAATTCTTCATCAATTGGCATATCATCATTATGAAGTTTAATCATTACTTCAAATATTTTTTGATGTGCAGGAAGATAGAAGTCTTTTGCTTTTAAAACACCTAAGACATCTTCTAATTCTTCAGGATTAAATAGTATTGAACTTAATACTGCTCTTTCTATGTTTATACTATAAACGCTATCCATTTACTTATCTTTTCTCTGCTTCAATTTCAACTTCTTCAATAAACCTATCTATTAGAGCATCACCAGATAATTTAGCAACTATTTCACCTTTTTTCATAACTAATCCCGAACCTTTACCAAATGCAATAGCAACATCAGCAGATTTTGCTTCTCCTATTGCATTCACAACACAACCCATAACAGAAACATCAAGTGGAGCTTTGATGTGTTTTGTTCTTTTTTCAACTTCAGCAACAGCACTTACTAAATCAGCTTCAATCCTTCCACAAGTTGGACATGAAATAATATTTAGTCCTTCTTTTGAAATTCCTAGGTCTTTTAAAATTGCCTTACCTACTTCAACTTCTTTTTCTAACTCACCTGTCATTGATACCCTTAAAGTATCACCAATACCATCAAGAAGTAAAGAACCTAAAGCAATTGAAGATTTGATTGTTGAGTGAAATTGTGTTCCAGCTTCTGTAACACCTAAATGAAAAGCATAATTATTCATAGGTCTTAAAGTTCTATAAGCTTCAACAGTTCTTTGAACATCACTAGCTTTTAAAGACACTTTAATATCAGTAAATCCTAAATCTTCTAAGTATTTGATATTGTAATCTGCAGAGGCTACCATACCTTCAGCTGTTTGTCCATATCTATCTTCAAATTGTTTTTCAAGAGATCCTGAATTTACTCCAATTCTAATTGGAAGATTTCTCTCTTGACAAGCACGTACTACTTCTTGTACTCTTTTTTTATCGCCAATATTTCCCGGATTAATTCGAATACAATCAACAACTTCAGCAGCAATAAGAGCAAGCTTGTGATGAAAATGTATGTCAGCAACAATAGGTAAATCAACTTGCTTTTTTATCTCTTTTAAAGCTAATGCAGCTTCCTTGTTAGGTACTGCAAGTCTTACTATATCAGCTCCTGCAAAATGTAGTGCACGAATTTGATCAACAGTAGCTTCAACATCAGTTGTTTTTGTAAAACACATTGACTGAACAGGAATTGGGGCATCGCCACCAACTGGTACATTTCCTACGAATATTTGTTTTGTTGGGTATCTTTTTATCATGAAATTATTTTATCTAAAAAAGTTTAAATTAAAGTCAAAAGTTTTTTTAAACTTTAATTTTGAAAACATTAGGTACAATGGCGCATATTATGTAAAGGAAATCTATGCAAGAATTTACTATTTTTGATATGGTAATACTTGGTATTACTCTAGTTTTAGGATTAAAAGGTTTATTTAAAGGTTTAATAAAAGAAGTTTTTGGAATTGCTGGAATTATAGGTGCTATTTTTGTGGCATCAAGAGCAGCAGAAGATGCTGGTAATTTAATAGCTCCAATACTAGCACTACAGAACGAAACTACAGTTAAATTAATTGGTTTTGTTATCACTCTTATTGGTTTTTGGATTATTATTTATGGACTTGGAGTAATAGTTAGTAAGATATTCTCTGCAAGTGGACTTGGACTATTTGATAGAATTTTTGGATTTGTATTTGGTGCAGCCAAAATATTTTTAATATTTTCTGTTATTGCATATTCTTTGCATCAAGTTCAATCTTTCAAAAAAGCAATTGATGATAAGACAGCAGGTTCAATAGTAATGCCACATTTAATTAGTGTTGGTTCTTACATTATCAAACTTGATACTACTTCTATTACACAAAATATTGAAGAAACAGTAGATACGGTTGTTGATACTGCTAAAGAAGTTACAAATACTGAAAATAATGAAGAAAATTTAAATATTAAAAATAATATTAAAGAAACAATAGATGATGTTAAAGAATCCGTTGAAGAAGAAGTATTTAAAAAAGTAGAAGAAACTATTTCAAACACTAAAAATGCTACAGAAGAGCAACTAGATTCTGTAAAAGAAAAGTTACAAAGTATAGTAAATAAAACTGAAGAAAATAAATAAAGGAATTTTATATTGTTTGAAAATAAATACATACAACAAAGAATAGAAAAAGCAGAGAAATTAAGAGCAACAGGAATAAATCCTTACTCAAATGATAGTAAAAGAAATACAACAATTAGTAAATTTATAAATGTAAATAGTGATATTTTTCAATTAGAAGACAAAAGGGATGAGAAAAGAAACTATACAGTTGCTGGAAGAATTAAATTCTTTAGACTTATGGGAAAAGCATCTTTTCTAAAGATTGAAGATGAATCAGGTATTTTACAAATTTATGTAAGTAGAGATTATTTACCTGAAGGCTTTTATAATGAAACTTTTAAAAAAACTGTAGAAGTTGGTGATATAATTGAAGTTACTGGATATCCATTTGTAACAGGAAAAGGTGAATTATCACTTCATGTTGACGGTTTAAAAATATTAACAAAATCAATTTCTCCACTTCCTGAAAAATATCATGGAATTCAAGATAAAGAGCTTAGATATAGACAAAGATATTTAGATTTAATTATGAATAGTGAAGTTAGAAAGACTTTCCACGTAAGATCAAAAGTTATTTCACTAACTAGAAGATTTTTTGAAGACAAAGGTTTCTTAGAAGTAGAAACTCCAATGATGCATCCTATTGCAGGTGGAGCAAACGCTAAACCATTTACAACTCATCATAATGCATTAGGCGTTGATAGATTTTTAAGAATAGCTCCTGAATTATATTTAAAGAGATGTATTGTTGGTGGATTTGAAGCTGTATTTGAAATAAATAGATGTTTTAGAAATGAAGGTATGGATGCTACGCATAATCCTGAATTTACATCAATTGAATTCTATTGGGCTTATAAAACGTATAAAGACTTGATTTCTTTAACAAAAGAGTATTTTGAATATTTATTTGAACATTTAGATTTACCAACTGTATTACCTTATGGAGATTTAGAAATTAATTTTGCAGACTTTAGTGAAATTCCACTAATTGAATCTTTAACAACTATTGGTGGAGTTCCTGCTGATATTACAGAAGATAAAGAGAAAATTATTGATTATTTAATTGCTGCAAAAGTTGATGTAAATAAAAAAATGAATCTTGGACAACTTCAAGGTGAATTATTTGATGAGTATGTTGAAGACAAACTTATCAATCCTACTTTTATTACAGAATACCCAGTTGAAATTTCTCCACTGGCAAGAAGAAATGATGAAAAACCACATTTAACTGATAGATTTGAATTATTTATAGCAGGAAAAGAAATTGCAAATGCATTCTCTGAACTTAATGATCCAATTGACCAATTAAAGAGATTTGAAGGTCAAATGGAAGCAAAAGAATCAGGTGGTGATGATGAAGCACATGAAATGGATGAAGATTTTGTAAACGCTTTATCTTATGGTATGGCTCCATGTGCAGGTCAAGGTATTGGAATGGATAGATTAGTAATGATGCTTACAAATGAACACTCAATTAGAGATGTATTACTTTTCCCAGCTATGAAACCAATTAAACATGAAATAAATCTTCACGATGAAGAAGAAAATTAAAAAATATACTAATTAAATATAAGGGAAGAATCCATGAACTATATATCAAACGCAAATTTAAAAGAATCAGATGCAGAAGTATTTGAAATAGTTGAGAATGAATTACAAAGACAAACAGACCATTTA
>Ga0209716_1000170_pt1 | contig 68145 bp, 53 predicted proteins | sample COGITO_mtgs_1205_FD_184811 | JGI IMG/M metagenome (GOLD analysis project Ga0209716, IMG submission 184811) | Pelagic marine microbial communities from North Sea - COGITO_mtgs_120531 (SPAdes) (version 2) | ecosystem: Environmental > Aquatic > Marine > Epipelagic ... | reverse complement strand
ACGATCTGCTACATTTTTCGCCATCACAAAGCTCCCAATACTGGTTACAAATGCGATCCCAAAAGCAGAGGGTAAATACAGCCAAATATCTTGACTAAATTCAGGTAGAATCAAAGAAGGTAAACCTCGGCCAGCTTCTTCTAGTTGTTCAGGTGTTAGTTTCATCTTTCCTTTTTTTTTGCCTTTTGAGTTAAATTTTGAACACTATGTCAATGTTTCCCAATTGATTTAGATTCTTGGTTAAACCTCTACCTGAAAATTTGGAAATTATAATTTAGTGATGGTTTAATAGCCAATTTTGATAAAGAAAAAAATAGCACCCTCTCTGGGTCACTAATTATTTGTATAAACTCTTGTATAACAGGGGTTATGTTGTTTTTAATCGTTTTTTACCTCATGTTTTCTCATCTATTTTATGTCTTACTACTATTTTATACTTTTTATTTATGAATGATTTAGACACGCTTGAGGTATTTCAGAGGTTGGATGAGATTCTTGGCTGCATCTTTACTGAAAAATTCACCAATTTTAATCGGCAAAATCCATTAATCACAATAATAGCGTACACTTTAAAATCACGGTTTCAAAATAGCGAGAAAGTATAGGTTTTATGCTGCATATGTGGAAAAACGCCAATAATTTTAGGCTAGTAACATACTAAGTCTAAAAATCATGGGTATTTCAGTTTTATATGTACGTATTTCCTCACTAGATGGAAAAACAGACAGACAACGAGTCAATGAAAAAGAATTTGACAAAGTTATTGAAGACAAATGTTCGGGATCAATCCCAATGTTTGAAAGAGACGGTGGGCGCCAATTAAAAAAATGGATTGATGAAGGGGTGATCACTTCAATTTCTATTTGGCAGATTGATCGTGGAGGAAGAGATCTTAGAGATATTTTGAATTTCATTCATTATACCACCCAAAACAAAATTCCAGATTTCTAATATATTTTGTAGATTGCCCAAAATTATTTCCTGGAACTATCATTGACGTGACACCACCTGTTCCTATGGTATACCCAATGGCAAAAATACCCGGACCAAAAGAAAGTAAGAACTTAACGAATTAATTTATTGAACGCATAACTTAAATTTAGAGAATATAAACTGGTATACCAAATTGGAATACCAGTAAATTATTTATACTTTTAATAGTTATAAACTCCAGTTTTATGGTTTCTCGTTTGTTGTTTTGCTTACTTTGTGCGTTAATTCTATCGAATTGTAAGAAAGAAAAAGTTGATACTTATTCTGTAACTCACACCTTGACTGTAGATGTAACAGATGGTGGAACAGTAAATTCTGTTGGAGGAAATTATTCGGCAGGAGCTGAAATTCATTTAATCGCAACGCCAAATAATTATTATCAATTTACTGGTTGGTCGAATGGTTCGACAGAGAATCCCTTAGTTTTAACAATAGATCGCGATATTAATTTAGTAGCAAATTTTGTCAAAAAAAACTTTTCGCTAAATGTACTTATAACTGGCGAAGGTAATGTAGAAGAGCAAATAATGTCAAGCGGTAAAGGAACTGACTACACCGCAGAATCCCAAATTAGGTTAACAGCTAATGCCCTAGAGGGTTGGGGATTTTTGTCATGGTCTGGAGATCAAAACTCAAATGAAAATCCTATAGAAGTTACTTTAAATAGTACCAAAACAATTATGGCAACATTTGGTGAAAATGCAAATGAGGTCGAAACTTCAGAGAATGAAGGAATTATTTTAGCAGCAGACGGACCAGGTGATACTTATGCGTTGATCACATCCGTTCTCGCACCGGGATATAATCCTATTGAAACTCCTGATTGTAATCATACTGAATTTGGAAATCACATAGACGAAGTGTACGATGAAATATTACAAAAACACGTCTTTCAATTTCATATTCACCCTACCCCCGATAACGATCGTTGTATTAATTTCGATCGACAAAGGAATGAAATAAAAACCTATAATCAATCTCCAGAAAATTTAATTGGTAGTGAAAACGAGACGGTTATTTATTCTTGGAAATTCAAGCTAGCAGAAGGCTTCCAATCTTCCCTAAAGTTTACTCATATACATCAGTTAAAATCTGTTGGAGGAAATTATTCGAGTATGCCCATGTATACACTTACTACCAGAAAGTCAAATCCGGACCGACTAGAACTTCGCTACGCAGAAACTGACCAGCAAATTACATTAAAACAAACTGACTTAGCACCACTGATAAATCGATGGATCACTGTTCGTGAAACGATACAGTACAGCACGAATGGACATTATACTATCGAATTAACTGATGTAATTAGTGGAGCATCACTGTTCACATATACCAATGAAAATAGTATCAATTGGCGCCCAGCTGCAGAATTTGTTCGTCCTAAATGGGGGGTCTATAGAAGTTTGATTTATTCTGAAGATCTTCGAGACGAAATTGTTCGATTTGCAGACTTTCAAATCATTGAACTGCCCTAAAAAAAAAGCCCATGCTAATCAGGTGGGCTCATAATATTTGTTACTTGTATACTTACTTTGTCTTTTGAATCAATGCTAAGGTAGACGCTACATTCTCTTTAAGGGTAGTATAATCTTTGTTGGCAAGTATCTCTTTTGAAATCAATTTAGAGCCCATACCAACACAGGTTACCCCCGCATCAAACCAGCCTCTAAGGTTTGATTCTTCTGTAGAGACACCACCTGTTGGCATAATTGATGTCCAAGGTTGCGGACCTTTAATGGCCTTAACAAAACCAGGACCATAAGTACTCCCAGGGAATAGCTTAACTAGTTCACAGCCCATTTCTTCTGCTGTAGCGATTTCTGTTAAGGAACCACAGCCTGGAGACCAAAGCACTTTTCGTCGATTACATACCACTGCTATATCTTCTCTAAAGACTGGAGTTACAATAAAGTTCGCACCTGCAAGCATATATTGTGAAGCAGATGCAGCGTCAGTAACAGACCCTACTCCTAAGATCATCCCTGGAAGTTCAGCGATGGCGTACTTGATTAAGTCTGTAAAGATTTCAATGGCAAAATCACCGCGATTAGTGAATTCCATTAAACGTGCTCCCCCATCATAACAAGCTTTTAAAACAGCTTTTGCGACCTTAATATCTGGGTGATAAAACAAAGGAACCATACCAGATTCTTTCATTTGTTGCACCACTTCTATTCTTGAATATTGTGCCATAATTATCTTTATCGAGCAACACGCCCAGAGGCATCTCCACTCATTAATTTTTCAATTTCTGGGATGGTCACTAAGTTCGCATCTCCTTTGATTGTATGCTTTAAACAAGAGGCTGCAACAGCATAATCTAAGGCACGTTGATCATCTTCTGGGTAGTGGATTAATCCATAGATCAAAGCTCCCATAAAAGAATCTCCACCCCCTACTCTATCAACGATATGGGTGATTTGATATTGTGCACTTTCATACATAGTTTCTCCGTCATATAAAACCCCTGCCCAAGTGTTGTGAGAAGCAGAAATAGACCCACGAAGTGTTGTGATAATCTTTTTCGCTCTAGGAAACTTAGCTTGCATTTGCTCGCAAACTGATCGGAATGCTTCTGCTTTTACATGCTCTCCTTGAGTAGTAATATCTAATCCTTCTGGCTTAATTCCAAAGTGCATTTCTGCATCTTCTTCATTTCCTAAAATAATATCGCAATAAGACGTTAATTCAGTCATGATTTTTTCACGATTCCCGTCATATTTCCACAGTTTGGCGCGGTAATTTAAATCTGTTGAAATGGTAATCCCCATTGAGCTAGCCACACGAACAGCTTCTAAACAGGCATCTGCTGCAGATTGAGAAATTGCTGGTGTTATTCCAGTCCAGTGAAACCACTGTGCTTCTTTAAACACCTCGCTCCAATCGACCATTCCAGGTTTAATTTCTGACATGGCAGAGTGTGCACGATCATAAACAACTTTACTTCCACGGCTTACAGCACCCGTTTCAAGGAAATAAATCCCTAAACGATCTCCTCCTTCAACAATATACTGTGTACCCACATTGCGTTTACGCATTTCCATTAAGGCACATTGCCCTATATCCGTTTTAGGTAAACGAGTAACGAATTCTACTGGTAAACCATAGTTAGCTAATGAAACTGCTACGTTTGACTCTCCACCACCATAAACAACATCAAAACTGTTGGCTTGTGAAAAGCGCAAAAATCCTGGAGGCGCGAGACGAAGCATAATTTCTCCAAATGTAACTACTTTTTTCATAATTTGATTTAGTTTTAATTGAAGGCTAAACCTCCATTGATATTAATATTATTCTCTTTAATTGAAGAAGATTGATTTATGATTAAATAGACTTCCAAATCTTTCCTTTTTTATTTTGAAAAATAGACCTATAATCCACTGCTAAAATTCAACAAAACCAAATAAAACTACCACTCAAACAATTATGAATTCCATCTACGTAAATAATTGGTTTCAAAACATATCGAAACGCAGATGAAAACAGTTTTTTATTTGGTAAACCAAATTGGTTATCCAATTTATTCATCCCAAATATATTAAAAAACTTGGGACAAATAAAATTTTCTGAAAAATATATCGCTAAAGAGAAAAGAAACGCATTGAAATAAGAATAGATCAAAAAAATAACCCCTAGTTAGCTAGGGGTCATTTGCGTATTATAAATAATAAAACGCAATACAAGTTAATTCAGATTAAGTTTTAGCAATGTGTTTTACTAGATACCTAACGCTTGACCACCACCAATCTGGATGGTTTCTGCTGTGATAAAAGAAGCATCTACACTGGCCAAGAAAGAAACCACATTCGCCACCTCTTGTGGTTGCCCTAAACGACCTAACATAATATTGTTTTTCCATGAAGCGAATACTTCTGGCTTTGTCGATTTAATCTGTGCATGGAAGGGAGTATCTATGGTTCCTGGAGATACAGCATTTACACGAATCCCATATTCAGCCAAGTCTTTTGCCAAAGCACGTGTTATGGCATGTACTCCTGCTTTTGAGGTTCCATAGATCCCAGCCCCTGGCCCACCGGCATTCCAGCCTGCATTTGAGGTATAGTTGATGATTGTTGGATGATCACCTTTCTTTAAAAATGGAATGGCTGCGCGGGAAGCAAAAAAGGTAGAATCTAGGTTTAAGGCCATGACCTTACGGTAAAAGTCGGTTGTCATTTCTTCAAAACGCTGACGTCCTCCAAGTCCTCCTGCGTTATTGACTAAAACGTCAATCTTTCCATATTTCTCTCCGATAGCTTTAATATTACTATTCACCGCATCTTCGTTGGTTACGTCAAAACCTACATATTCTGCGCTAATGCCATCTGCTTGAAGCTCTGCGGCTTTCTTTGCGCCTTCGGTATCTTCGATACCATTTAAGATAACCGTAAATCCGTCTTGGCCTAAACGTTTTGCAACTTCAAATCCGATTCCACTGGTGGCACCAGTGACAATCGCTACTTTTTTTTCTGTACTCATAAATTTTCTCCTATAATTTATAATTAGTAATGCTTATAAATTTATTCTTGTGAATGCTTTCGTTCCTTGTAGTTGAACATTTTAATAATTAAAATGCTAGTGAATTAAAAGCTTAGAAAAAAACGGGAACTTAAATTACTTCAAGTCCCCGTCATTATTAACTAAGAATGAATATTAGTAACCTGTATTTTGAGTAATCACACCATTGGTAGATCTTACTTCAGAAGTTGGAATAGGGAATACGTGATAGTTAGGACTAACTGTCACCCCCATTTCAGCGTTAACTGTGTTGGTTCTTACTAAATCAAACCATCTGTGTCCTTCAAAGGCTAATTCAAGTCTTCTTTCGTCTTGAATCGCTTGTCGAACATCAGTTTGAGAGGTGGCAGAAGAATCTGCAAGACCTGCTCTAGATCTGATTCTATTCAACTGAATTAAAGCAGCTGCAGTATTTCCGTTTTCGTTCAATGCCTCTGCATAGAGTAAAATAACATCTGCTAATCTTAGCTCAATCCAGTCATGCTCTGAACCTAAACCTCCATCTTTAGGAAATTTAATCGCTGTTCTTCCATCAGCATGAAGTGTTACTGCTCTTCTTGTATCAGCAGCACCACTTGCATTAAAAGCAGCAACTAAATCTTGATCAACTGGGTAATCAGATTTTGAATCATCTCCTACAAACCAGTTCCAAAAACGAGAAGCAAAAGAATACTCATCAACAATTGAACTCAAGATTTGAGTAGAGTAGATGATTTCAGAGTTACCTTCGTTTGCAGCACCAAAAATATCTGCATAGTTGCTTTCTAGGCTAATCCCAGCAGCACCTGCACCATTGACAACGGCTGCTAAATTAGTTTCAGCAGCTTGAGTATTCCTCATGTGCATGTAAACTTTACCTAATAAACCTTGTGCAGCATATCTTGAAGCTCTACCGTCTTCAATCACTGTACCTAAAGCGCTAATTGCCTCGTTTAAATCAGGAATAATTACGTTATTATACACATCAGCTTTTGGTTGTCTCACTAAGATAGATGTATCTGTTAAACTAGGAGATGCATCTAAATTTACCGTAACGTCGCCAAAGGCTAAAACAAGTTTAAAGTAAGCTAATGCTCTTAAAAATCTAGCTTCACCAACTTGAGTTGCATTAGAAGAGTTTTCAATTACATTATTTGCACTTAGAATAGACTTGTATAAGGCAGTATAAAGAGGACCAAAAAATTGATCTTCCATCGTCGTAAGATTCTGAGTAAATAGATCGAATTCAGTATAAGGAGCTTCAAACATAAACGCGTTATCTGCTCTAAATTCTCCCATTACAGCCATTGGTGTAACGGCCCCTAACTGATAGAAATAAGCTGCATTAAGTACACCATCAAAATCTGTTAAAGAATCTGAACTAGCCAAATTTGGTGGAGCTTGATCTAAATCTGTCGTACATGCTGTTGTGAGCAGCAATGAACCTAATAAGAATATATATATTTTTTTCATTTTTTCTTATTTAAAAATTAACATTTAAACCTAAAGTAAAACTTCTAATAATAGGACTTGCTCCTACTTGTGCTCCATATTGTGTAGGTCCTGCAGAACCTGCAGTTTTTACACCCTCTGGGTTATACGAAGTATAATCATCTGCCATAATGTAAAGAGGGTTAGTAGCTGCACCGTAAATACGAACAGAACTTAATCCTAATTTACTCACTTCTTCTTGATCAATTGTATAACCAATAGTTAGGTTTCTAATTGCAACAAAAGAAGCGTCTTGGATCATTGCATCTGTCTGGTTTCTGTTGCGCTCCCAACGTTGACCGTTGTGATCTGCAAGACCATCTCCATTTGCATCTAATCTAGAAGTATCAATTCTTCCTCCCCATTGAGATCCGTAATAAAGGGGGTCAATGTTGTATACATCTACTCCGTGAGAACCTTGCAATTGTACAGACATATCAAAGTTCTTGTAGTTAAGGTTATGTGTCATACCCCAGTAAAAGTCTGGTGTGTTTTGACCAATTTTAACTAAATCTCCACCTTCTGCAACTGTTCTAGTTCTGTCGATTACACCATCATTATTTTGATCTACTACATAACTTTCACCAGTTTGATTGTTAGGGTGACGAGTAATATCTGCGATGTATTCCATTTCGACGTTTCCTGTGGTTTCTAAGCCCCACATTTCGCCAATTCCACCACCTACGTAGTTTCTAAATACTGGACCACGACCACTCTGACCGAAAACTCCATCAGGTAATTGATCAATTGCTCCTAAATCAGTGATTTCTGTTTCAACAGTAGATAAGTTAGCATTAAAGCTCCAGGCAAAATCATTCTTATCAATAAGGCTTGCTCCTAATTCAAATTCTAAACCTGAACTGCTAACATCACCAACATTAAGAATTACCGATGGGTTACCTAATACTTCAGAAATTGATTGCTGAATTAAAATATCTTCGATATCAGAGGTATAGTAATCTACCCCAAAAGTGATACGATTATTTAAAAATCCTAAGTCAACACCAAAGTTAGTTTCGGTATTCGTTTGCCAAGTTAAATCTTGGTTTTCAGAATTACTTGGGATTAAGAATCCTGTTCCAAAGGCTGTAGCAGCTGGCTCTAAAAGACTTAATGAATCATAAGAACCTAAGAAAGAAGTTGTTCCTAGAGAACCAGTACTAAATCTTAATTTTAAGTTACTTACCACTTCATTATCTGCTAAGAATGATTCATTGTGTACATTCCATCCTAAAGAGATTGCTGGGAAAGTAGCAAAACGCTTATTTGCACCAAACTGTGAACTACCATCTCTTCTTAAAGAAACAGAAGCTAAGTAACGGCTATCATAAGCATATTGTACTCTTCCAAAAACACTTTCACGTGTTCTTGTTTCATCTCTCTCTGTTACAGTAATGTCTGCAGGGTTGAGTAGATTAAAGTTTTGAATAGCTGTGTCAGGTATATTTACACCTCTAAGTGCAGTACCAATAAACTTAGTAGTTTGAGATTCAAAACCTGCTACTGCATTAATATCATGCTTTCCAATAACTTTACTGAAGTTCAAGGTCGTTTCACTTAACAAAGTAGACACTTTTAAATCTGTTTGTCTCATGAAAGTTTGTGAATCTCTAGCTCTAGAGTCATATCCTAGAAGTCTGTGAGAATAGGTTTGTGTATCTCTTACATCACCCCCTAAAACAGTTTTAACGTTTAATCCTTCCATGATGTTATACTCAAGATAACCACTCACATTAGCGAAGTAAGTTTTTTCCCAGCTTTCAACATTATCTAATTTTGCTGCTGGTCCTGCATCTCCAGATCCACCAATACCGTTATTCGCTCTTCCATAATGCCAGTCTTGTGCTGCCATTCCAGGTTCTAGATCATATATGCTACTCGCTTCATAACCAGAACCTCTATAACCATTGTTAAATGGTGAATACCCAAGCGCAACTGCCTGGTCGTTTAAATCTTGAACGAATGCAATTGATTCTGCAGTATGATAAATTGGGTGAACCCCATAGGCTCTTAATAAATCTCTCATGTCGTGAGCTAAAATGTCTCTATCAGATTTGAAACCATTGAAACTTAGCCCTGCATTAAACTTGTCTCCTAATTTAGTATCAATGTTTAAACGTGCATTTAAACGCTCAAATCCTTGCGTAATCACAACACCTTCTGCATTTTGATAGCCCACAGAAGCGAAAAATTTTGAATCATCACTACCACCGCTCATGCTTAGGTCGTGATTGACAATGCTACCATTTTGAAATAACCAATCTTCTGGGCTAATCGCACCAGGAGAATCTTCATAGGCACTTAATCTATACTCTACTTTAGCAGGATCAAGGTTAGACACATTAAATTCACCAGAAGCAATTCCATCTCTAACGATAGCTGCCCACTCTGGTCCAGATTTAAGAATGTTATCACGATACTTAGCAGAAGTACTTAAATAAGTATTATAGCTAAAAGTAGTTTTTCCAGACTTTCCTTTTTTAGTCGTTACTAAAATAACACCATTTGCTCCTCGTGAACCATAGATAGCGGCTGAAGAAGCATCTTTTAAGATTTCAATACTATGGATGTCGTTTGGATTAACAGTCTCTAAACCTCCTGAAATAGGATATCCATCGACAACAATTAAAGGGTTTGAAACCCCAGAAATAGAAGCAGCTGCTCTAATCTGAATTTTTGGAGCTGCACCAGGAGATCCATCTTGATTTTGGATAAAAACCCCAGAAAGTTTACCTGCTAAAGCATCATCTACACGCACTGCTTGTACTGATGCAACGTCATCCCCGCCAATCTTTGCAATGGCACCTGTAACATTTGCTTTCTTTTGAGTACCATAACCCGTTACAACGATCTCTTGTAATTCTGTAAGATCTTCTTGAAGGGTTACCTCAAGACTGTCTTGACCAGTGTAAGGAATTACTTGTGTAGTGTATCCAACATAAGACACCTCTACATTTTGTCCATTTTCTACCGAAACAGTGAAATTTCCGTCAAAATCGGAAGTCGTTCCATTTGTAGTGCCTTGAACAAGCACTGTGGCTCCGGGAATAGGTTCTCCTCCAGAACCAACAACTGTACCGCTTACTTGTGTCTGGGCATAAGTGAATAGCAGCCCGCAGAACATTAAGAGTAGCGATAATTGTTTTTTAATTTTCATTAGTTGTTTGTTTTATATGTGTAGTAAATAAATAATTCGTCTCAAAAAAGACGATCACACAAAACAATACTCTATCTAATAATTAGACTCGAATTGCCTTGGTAGGGTCGTTAATTTGGTATTCCAAATTGGTATTCCAAACTGGTTTTCCATAGTGGTTGACCAAATATATAAAAAAATGTAGTTCTAACAATTATTTGATGAAAAAAAATATAAACAACCTAAAAGGTTGTTATAGAGAATATTAAATAAAATGAGGCATAAAAAAAACCCTCCGTTTGGAGGGTTAATAAAAATGAAATCTAATTAATGATGCTAGGCTATTTTACTAGATACCTAACGCTTGACCACCACCAATCTGGATGGTTTCTGCTGTGATAAAAGAAGCATCTACACTGGCCAAGAAAGAAACCACATTCGCCACCTCTTGTGGTTGCCCTAAACGACCTAACATAATATTGTTTTTCCATGAAGCGAATACTTCTGGCTTTGTCGATTTAATCTGTGCATGGAAGGGAGTATCTATGGTTCCTGGAGATACAGCATTTACACGAATCCCATATTCAGCCAAGTCTTTTGCCAAAGCACGTGTTATGGCATGTACTCCTGCTTTTGAGGTTCCATAGATCCCAGCCCCTGGCCCACCGGCATTCCAGCCTGCATTTGAGGTATAGTTGATGATTGTTGGATGATCACCTTTCTTTAAAAATGGAATGGCTGCGCGGGAAGCAAAAAAGGTAGAATCTAGGTTTAAGGCCATGACCTTACGGTAAAAGTCGGTTGTCATTTCTTCAAAACGCTGACGTCCTCCAAGTCCTCCTGCGTTATTGACTAAAACGTCAATCTTTCCATATTTCTCTCCGATAGCTTTAATATTACTATTCACCGCATCTTCGTTGGTTACGTCAAAACCTACATATTCTGCGCTAATGCCATCTGCTTGAAGCTCTGCGGCTTTCTTTGCGCCTTCGGTATCTTCGATACCATTTAAGATAACCGTAAATCCGTCTTGGCCTAAACGTTTTGCAACTTCAAATCCGATTCCACTGGTGGCACCAGTGACAATCGCTACTTTTTTTTCTGTACTCATATTGGGTATTCTATTTTTTTAATTCTTAATTATTGTTTTTGGGTTCAATCACGAGTTTGACTTTGTTGATTAGGATAAAAATGGCAAATACGGCCAAAACAACAGATACTGTAATGGCAATAAAGGCTGGAGTATAGGATCCTCCTGCGGTTATCTTTCCAATAAACCAATTCATAATTATGGGTGAAAAAGCTGCTACTGTTCCCGCTAACCCTGCTAAAGTACCTACTGAAGGACCTCTAAATAAGTCACTAGAGAGGGTCTGAATATTACCGATGGCAAACTGGAAACCAAAAAGTGCAATCCCAGCCAGATAGATAAAGGTCATGTAATTCGAATCGTTAACAAATAATATAATACCTACAAAGCCCGCTACAATAAGTAAACTTCCTAAAACAATACTGGCTTTTCGTCCAGTGTCGACTGATGTTCTTTTTATGATAGCCTCTGTAAATAAGCCGCCAAGGATACCACCTGCTGCAGCCATTAAATAAGAAATCCACATGGTGTTCCCTATTTCTTCGATGCTTAGATTAAATTTCGAGTTCAAATAAATGGGCATCCATCCTGCAAAAAACCACCAAATAGGCTCAATGAAAAAACGACAAAGTAGCACCCCCCAAGGTTGTTTGTAACTCAAAATCTTTAGGATACTTAAACTTTTGGCATTTTTATCTTCTACAATATTATTTTCTATGCGATCGTCAAGAATTAATTTACGCTCTTGATCTGTTATCCAAGGGTGATTTTCTGGCTTTGCCTTATTGACTATATACCATGGAATAACCCATAATAATCCAATTACCCCTAAAATGATATAGGTCGACTTCCATCCAAACTGCGCATAGAGATAAACAATAATAACTGGGGCAATAACATTACCGATAGAGGCTCCAGAATTAAAAATACCCTGTGCTAAAGCGCGCTGTTTGACAGGGAACCACTCTCCGTTACTCTTTACTGCTCCTGGCCATAAACCAGCTTCACCCAATCCTAAAAGTCCTCTTACGATAGATAAACTAACCACCCCTCTCGCTACCGCATGAAAAGCGGCTGCAACAGACCACACGACAATAGAAGCAATAAACCCAATACGGGTTCCAATCTTATCGTATAAGCGACCCGATAAAAATTTACTTGCTGCATAGGTGACCATGAAAACATTGAGCATCAAAGCATAATCTGAATTATCCATGCCTAGATCTTCACCCATTTGAGGCCAAAGTAAAGCAAAAGCCGTTCTATCAATATAGTTAATTACAGTCGCGATGAAAATCAATCCTATAATCCACCATCTTAATTGGTTAATTTTTATCATTAGTTTAATATTAAACTATCCAAGTATTTTTTGGACAGTAGGTTTTTAATTTAATTAAGGTTTCAGAAAGAAGTAAATTGATTTAAATATTATAGCAGTACTTATATAGATCTTTAAAATGCTTCTTCATTTCTATTTTTGCTTGATCTGGATCTTGATTGCGAATAGCATCTATGATGGCTTTATGTTCTTCAATTCCTTTAAAAGCGGTGTCTTTATCACAAACATGATGCTTTTCAAAATTCGTGATGATTTCTGGGGTGATCTTTAACATGAAGGTGTTTATAGTAGGATTAGCACTTGCTTTAGCGATAGCTAGATGAAAAAGAAGATCTTCTTGTACAGCATCTTCCCCTTTGATTACTTTAGCAGAATAATCTGCTAATGTGTTTTCAAGGTGAATTAAATCATCTGCTGTTCTCCTTAATGCAGCTAATTTCACTCCTTTAAGCTCTAAAAATATTCGCGCTTCAACAAGATCTTTAAATGTAGGAATGGATAGTCCTAAAATATCATCAATCATTCCATTCATTGCAGTGATCCCAATATCAGCGACAAAGGTTCCACTTTGTGGAATGGATTTTACTAAGCCATAGAACTCTAGCTTTTGTAAAGCTTCGCGTAAATTAGAGCGTGTCACACCAAATTTATCGGCTAACATACGTTCTGAGGGAAGCTTATCTCCCGGTTCAAAATTTTTATAATTAATGAGATCCTTTAGCTTTAAAATAATCTGCTTTTGAACTTCTACTATTTGACTATCAATCAACATATTCTAACGTATTGGGTTTTGCATAATCTAAACAAAACTAACTTTTTTTTTCTTGATAACAGGATTAATGAGTTACTTCTAAAGAATAAAACTTCACTCTTGCAAAGGCATCTTCATCTCTTGTTTGGAAATAATTCCCTGCTTTAAAATAATTTTCAAACATTCCCCACTTTTCAATATGAATATTGTTATAAACTTTTGAATGAGCGTCATTTAACACAACTTCCATTCGCCCATTCGTCACAATTACCTCTAGGGTAAATCGCTCGTGCTCTACCTCAACAGGCATTATATATCCATCGTCGTCTTCCCAGGCGCTGGTGTGCAATAATGCTTCATTGGTATTACTTAAATCTTTTACTCTTTTGGTTTTAATTCTAATTTGGCCATTTTGCCAATAAATTTTTAAAACAGGAGGTGCATTGTTATCATTTTCTCCTATTAATTCACGTTGCTCATCGGTTAAACGACCGTGAATTTGCATAACGATTGTGCGGTGATCATTGCCTTGGCTATCCTGTGAAACTTCTGTCACAGCAAGTTCACCTCTCATTCTACCTCCTTCTGCAAAGGTCCAATTAACATGATCACTGCCAGAGACCATTTGCTCTCTTAATTCGGTTCTCGAATAAGTTGCGTTAGGAGTGGTTTCTCCTGGTCTTGTATAAAACACTAATGAACCGTCAATTGAATCGTTGTACATAAAGGGTTTTAAATCATCGTTTGTAGCATAATTTAAAATTTCTGGGGGTCTTACAGACGAAGGATTATTGATGGGGAGATTAACCTTCCAATGGGTTAAATCAATCTCTGGTAATAGAAATGAACTTGAAGAAGTAGTCGATGCTTCAGAGGTGTTCCCCTCTGAAGCATTGGTTTGACTACTACTTTGTTGGCTTGAAAGATATTGATCATACAGAGGGACTGTTTCTTCTGAAGATCCACAAGCTGTATTCAAGAAAAGGAATACAAAACATCCTAGTGTTAGATAATATCTATTCAAACAGTTATATTTCATTTTATTTATTCTGCTGGATAGATTTTTACATTATCGATGTATGCATCTTCTGAAGTACATGCCCACATCCAAACTGAAATTAATCCAGAGGCATTCGAAGTAAATTGTTCTCTAACTAGCGTGAAGTTTCCTTTGCCTAAAGCAGTATCTCCTACATGAGTGATAATTCTTGTAGCTGCTTCAGCATTAACTCCGTCTGTGAAATGACCATCAAGGATTTCGACAACAACTCGATCTCCACCTGTAACATCATCTCTATCATCTTTGATCGCATAGCTGTATTCGAGTATATACTCTCTTTCAGCAGAAACTGTTACAGCTTGGTAGGCATGTCGAGAGTTTGCACTTCTCAAATGCGCCGCTGAAGTAGAATTAGTCCACTTTGCACCTCTTGTTTTAGAATCTGCAGCTGTTCCATCATACAACATAGGTTCCCCATCTGAACTTCCATTATAAGGGTTTCTCGTTGTTCCGTCAGAAAATACATCTACCTTCCAAGCATCATAACTTGAATTCTCAAAATCTCCATTTTCAATGGTTGGTGCAACCGCTGGTGGAATAGGAGGCTCTTCTACATTTATATCTTTAGAAAAAGAATTGGAAACGCCTAAATTATCAGAGGCAACAAGGGTTACAGTATATCGACCAATTGCAGGGAATTCGTGCGTTGGTTCTGCTTCTGTTGACGTGCCATTATCTCCAAAGTTCCATGCATAAGTCGTAGCACTCTTTGAAGTGTTAGAGAAGCTATAGATCAAAAAGTTCTCACTTTCAGTTGCAGAAAAACTCGCACTAGGTGGAGTCAAATCTGGTAAAGAACCCGCTTCTGGAAGCTCTAGCTCTTCGACACAGCCTACTGTTGTCAACAATAGTGCTGATAAAACAAGACCAAAAAAGGAAGGTCTTTTTTTATTTGTGATTAATTGTATGTTTTTCATATTGTTTTGTATTTAACGTAGACTAAACTTGCGCTTAGCCCACGCATTATTAACTAAGAATGAAATTAATATCCAGGGTTTTGTGATAAGGCCCCTTTACTCAATCCTATTTCCACTTGCGGGATAGGGAGTAATAAGTCTGTCGATGAAAAACCATAGCCATTTGTAGAGGAGAAAGCAGAAAGCACATCTTGTGCAGCCCCCATTCGCATCAAGTCAAATAAACGGTGGTTTTCAAAGGCTAACTCAACACGTCTTTCATTTAATAACATGTCTTTAGTTACCTCTGTCACAGCAGTGGGTAATCCAGCACGGTCACGCACCGCTTGAAAAGATGCTAAAGCAGCTGCATCTGTAGTTGCATTGCTTCCAGCAAGGATAGATTCAACATGCATTAATAATACATCTGCATAGCGAAGAACAATCCAATCATTCCCTGCTTTAGTAGGGTCTGATGCATATACAGGACCTAGTTCCCCGTTAGGGAAGTATTTGGCCACTTGATATTCTGTTGCTTGACTTTCGTCTTGACGGAAAGAAACAGCTGTACGGTTACCACCATAAGTATCAAAAGCAGTACGAATGTCAGCTGTGACATAGTTTACACCAGAAGTTCTTCCTACAGCGTTTAACCATTCTGCAGAAAAATTTTGACTATCGATTCCGCCAGTTTCATATCCAATAGCAAAAATAGTTTCACTGTTGTCTTCATCATAAAAAACATCGTGGAAGTTACTTTCTAAAGAATAGTTTCCTGTTGCTACAACATTTTCAAGTAATGATCTCGCTTCTGCATAGTTTCCACGGGTTAACTCTACTTTAGCTAAAAGCACTTGCGCTCCAGCTTTAGAAGCACGGGTTCTATAGGTGTTATCTAAACCAGATATCGCCGTGTTTAAATCTGATTGAATTAAATCATAAACGTCATCACTCGCAACTCTAGTATAAGCTACATCTGTGTCTGAAGGACCTGTCAGGCTTGTAATTAATGGAATATCTCCATATAATCTAACTAGATTAAAGTAAGCATAGGCACGAACAAATTTTGCCTCAGCTTCAAATTGAGCTGCAGAAGTACCTGCTGCTTCAAGATTAGCAAGAACAAGGTTTGCTCTAAAAATCACATTGTAAAAGCTTCTGTAATAATCTGCTACAATACCATTTGTCGCTTCAACAGCAAAACTTTCAAATTGTGCGGCTTCCCCTTCTTGTGCTTTTGTACGAGTGTTGTCACTGCGCATCTCTGTTAAATAAAACTCAACTTGAGTTGAGTGGTTATCCCCAGCACTAGTGGAGTTCGCACCTTGTAAACCGTCATACATATTTACCACAGCAGTTTCTAACTCTGTTGCATTATTGTAATAGCTCCCTCCATTAATCGCAGAGGATAAAGCAGGCTCTAAAAAATCGTCTTCACAGGAAGTAATTAACGCTCCCACAAAAAACAATGCTAAATATTTTAAATGTTTCATAATATATGTTTTTTGTTTATGGATTAAAATTCAACGTTTAATCCTAATGAAATAGTACTAAATATAGGCGATCCAGCACGTTGATATCCCCAGGTTGTAGGAGAAGTGTTGTTGATCGACTCTGGGTTAAATCCAGTATAATCATCTGCTGTTTTATAAATCAAGTTTTGACCAGATACATATAAACGTGCAGAAGATAAATTCAAATTGCTTAAAAGATCAGCATCAAATCTATATCCAATATTTACATTTCTCAAAGAAATGTAAGAAGCGTCTTGAACAATATCATTTGTAAAAATCTTTTGCTTGATAAAGCCTTGGTTAGGTGTAGTCGAGGTATTGAAATCCTGACCAGAGTTAAATTGATTAAATAGGTATTGGTCTCCCATGTTTCTTACTTGAGCCCCAAGACTAGCTTGAACCATAAAGCTTAAATCAAAGTTGCCATATTTGAACTCATTAGCAAAACTCCAAACGACATCAGCATAAGGATCCCCTAGGATTGTTTTATCGTCATCGTCAATTAAACCATCTCCATTTAAATCTTTTACATAAACATCTTGTGCTTCTGCTCCAATTGGGTGGAATGGCTCTTTAATGTACTCTAAAGGAATGTCCTCGTCAACAACCCATCCATAGAAAGAAGAAATGGGTTGACCTACTTGGTTGATCCATTCTGCAGCACGCTTAGAGTCTACATTTTGAATCTGTCCATCTGCCTCTCCAAAGCTTACTAACTCGTTGTCATTAGAAGAGATTAAGAAAGTAGAGTTCCAAGAGAAGTTTTCTGTTGTTATATTTTTTGTTCTTAATTCAACTTCAATACCGCTGTTCTTCACCTCTCCAAGGTTTACAATTGCATTTGTAAACCCTGTGGTAGAAGATATTGGGTTGTTGATTAATAATTGATCACTGGTACGCTCATAGTATTCTACAGAACCTGTAATACGGTTATTAAATAAACCAAAATCAACACCAGGGTTCATTTCAATAGAACGCTCCCACTGTAATCCAGTGTTGGCAATGTTGATTGGGTTAAATGCTGTTGCTAAAGCTCCATCTACTACTGCAGTAGAAGATTGTAATAAAGATAAGTAAGGGAAGTTGTTCACTAAAACATCACCTACATTAAAGAATGGGTTTCCAGAAACACCATAACTAAAACGCAGTTTTAATTGATTAATAACACTATTTCCACTTAAGAAATCTTCGTTAGAAACAATCCAACCGACAGATGCTGCTGGGAAGTCTCCATACTTAGAGTCTGGTCCAAAAGCAGAATAACCATCACGACGATAGCTAATAGATGCTAAGTACTTATTTTTAAACACATAATTCACTCGAGAGATATAAGATATCAAACGTTGCGCATAGTCATACGAATCTGCTGTAACCGTTGTAGGATCTGCAGCTCCAATATTTTGTAATAGATCTGATGTATATCCTTGTCCAGAAGATGACTCAAATTCAGTATCCCACTTTTCAGCAGAGAAACCTAAGATAGCATCTAACTCATGACCATTATTTTCAAAATGGTAAGAGAAGAAGTTATCTGATACAAAGTGAATTCTAGTTTGATTAGATACATCATATTGAGCATTTGACGCACCGTTTCTGTGTGCTTGTACCCCTTGCCAGCGATCACGTTTGGTGTGCTGGAAGTCTCCTAAAAGCGTGGTTTTAAAGTTTAATCCTTTCGCGATTTTATACTTTGCATAAACGCTTCCATATAATTTGAATTTGTAATCGTTACGATCGCGTTCAATTACTTTGGCCGCTGGGTTAGTGTTTGATGTATTAGAAATATCTTGACCACTAGAAACTGCTTGATCATTTGTTAAATCCCAATCATCAAACATACGTTGGATTGCATAGTCTCCTACTTGAGCGTAAGAATATTTTCCACCATCGCGAACACGGTTAACATGTTGAATGGTATTTTCATCTAAATAAGTCGGTAACCAGGGTGTTTGACGTAAAATATCATGGGTAGACCCATCAAAACGTCTTCTGTTAGAATAAGAAGGACTTAAATTAACCCCCATAGAGAACTTATCGTTCAATTTAGTGTCGATCTTAAGTTTTAAGTTATACTTCTTAAAGTCATCTGTTAAGAGTACCCCTTCATCGTGTACATAGTTTAATGCAGTACTGTACTTTGTTTTCTTGTTTCCACCGCGAACAGCAAAAGAGTGAGAAGTAATGACTCCTCCATCAAAAATAACATCTTGCCAGTCACGATCTACCCCAATTTGTAATTTACGTAAGGTTCTGTTAGAAATACTTCCTTCCCCTCCCGTAGATGGGTGACTAGAAGCTCTTTCTCTTTCAGCAGAATCTGCAAGAGAAAAATAGTAAGCATCACTTTGGCGAGCCTCTTTAAAACCAGTATAGGTGTTATAAGAGAATTTTGTTTTTCCTTCTTCACCTTCTTTAGTAGTAATTAAGATTACCCCGTTTGCCCCACGAGAACCATAGATTGCGGCAGATGCAGCATCTTTTAGGATTTCAAAAGAAGCAACATCGTTCATATCTAAGTTCCCCAAGTAATCATTATCTACTAAGAGACCATCTACAACGATGGCAGGATCAGAAACCCCAGTAATCGAACCTGTACCACGAATACGAATGGTAGGAGCAGAACCTGCTTCCCCTTCTGTAGCGGCGATGTTCACCCCAGATACTTGCCCTACTAAGGCATCGTCTACACGAGATACGGCGATTTGATCTAGTTTTTCGTTGGTTACTTTAGAAATTGATCCAGTAAGATTAGACTTTCTTTGTGTACCATATCCTGTTACTACAATTTCATCTAATTCTTGAAGATCTTGTTCCAAGGTAGAATTAATACTGTCTTGACCTGTAAAAGGAATGACTTGCGTTTTATACCCAATGTAGGAGATTTCTACATTTTGTCCGTTGTTTACTTCGATAGAGAAATTTCCATCAAAATCTGAAGTTGTTCCATTGTTTGTACCTTGAACCAAGACAGTAGCTCCTGGGATTGGCTGCCCGTCAGAACCAACAATAGTTCCACTTACTTGTGTTTGCGCATAGGATAAAAGCATCCCACAAAACACAAAGAAAAGCGTTAGTTGCGATTTAATTTTCATTTATTGTTTGTTTGTTTTTACATTAAAATAAAATTCATCTCAAAAGAGATGATGGCACATCAACTGTTTTTTTTAGCAAAATCTAGATTTTACTAAAAAGCGTTGAGGCGGTATCGTTGATTACTTTTGACTAAAAAAGCAATACAGGAGAAAGGTTAGCCCTCCTTTTAATATTGTTTTATTTGGGATGCCAATTTGGAAAACCAAACTGGTTTACCAAATATAAAAAAATTATTATACATCAAAGAGGATGTTAATAAAATTATTTATTCCATAAAATCATCACGGATAGGGCTAAAGACATCGATTAATTCTCCTGCTTCAGAACATACTGCACCATGCAGCGCATTCGTTGGTATATAGAAGCTGTCTCCTGATTTTAAAGTTTTTGTCTCTCCATCGATAGTTACATCGAAAGATCCAGAGGCCACATAAGTCACCTGTGAGTGTGGGTGCTGATGCATTGGACCTACCCCCCCTTTTTCAAAGGCAACATGGACTAGCATGATCTTATCATCATAGCCCATGATTTTACGTTTAACACCCTCTCCTACTGTTTCCCATTCCATGTCTTTGGTCAACAAAAAAGATTTACTTGTTCCGAAACTTTTCATTTATAGTTGTTGTTTAGTTATAGTTAGTGTTTTTGCTATTATATTACAATGTTAGAATTACTGTTGTGGAGGAGTTCCAGGGCCTACCGTTGAATCTCTAAACCAAACCTCAGTATAACTTCCGTTTTCATACTGTTTAGCAATATCTCCCCCATAGGTTTCAGCACCAGTGTGCCATACCATATTCTTTTCTGGGTCTTTCCCGTTTGTTTGGTTATACGCGCCTTGTTTAAAATAATTTAGTTCTCCTTTGTAAGCCGTTATCCGCTCTGTCCCGTCTTGTCTTAGCGGTCCAAACAAGGTCTTTACCTGTTTTGGTAAATCAGTTTTGTTCACATACTCCGACGCGATCAGATTCTTAGTGAAGGTTTTTGTTTGATGGTTTTGGCTTTTAAAGGTCAAATACATAATTCCTTCATAGACGTTTACCTCATAACTAAACTCTTCTCCCAGTTTAATTCCATCTTCAGGTTCAGCAGGATAGTCGTCTTTTCTTGTTCCAACAACAGCCATATCATGCCCCCAAATAGCAGTAGAGAAATCCCATCTCCCAGAATTATCTTCCCCTGCTGTGTTAATTTCATAATTCCAGAAGACAGATCCTTTTTCCTGCCCTGGGAATTTTTTATAATACAATTTAAAAGGTTCATTTTCATGTCCTTCTCCACTGTGAATTTGTCCAACAACGGTGGAAAAAGAGGCAGCAACTCTAGCATCTCCAGTGGTGGAGACATGTATTACCCTGCAGGTCCCTGTTAGCTTTCCACCTTCTTCTGGAACCCATTCTCTTTTTTCGTGTAGTTCTGTTCTAGTATTGCTTGAGTTAGGAGAAGTTACCCCCGAGTTAGGAGTTTTAAATGCTACCCAACGTCTTGTTCCGTCTATAACAGTATAGAAAAAGTCTTTATTTTCAAAGTCAACAAGATTGTTTTCTCTTGTACCATCTCCCATTAATATTTTAAACTTATCCATAAAAGGAATGACTTGGCTGGGGTAAACGGTCTTTTTACTTAAATCGTCATTTGCAGCGAAATAACCCTCATTTGAATAAGCCTTATCACTGATTTCAAGCTTCGCTGATTTAAACCATACCTCAGCATAATTCCCATCTGCATATTGTTTTTGAAGATCTCCTCCATGGGTTTCAGCGCCAGAACACCACACTCTATTGACTTGAGGACTCTTCCCATTGGTTTGATTATAACTGCCCAATTTAAAGAACAAGCCTTGATCTGTATAGGCGTTTTCACGTTCAATACCATCTTGTCCTATCGGAAAAAACAACTCCTTTACTTGAGTAGGAATGTCTTCTTTTGTTTTAAATTCAGAATCAATTAAATCCTTAGTAAAGGTTTTGGTTTCGTGTCCTTCACTTGAAAAGGTGAGGTACATCATTCCATCTTTTACTTCAACCTCATAACTAAACTCTTCCCCCAATTCGATTCCCTCTTCTGGTTCCTCTGGATAGGTGTTTTCATCTGTGCCTATAACAGAGAAATCATAGCCCCAAATGGGATAAGAATAATCCCATCTTCCTGAATTGTCTTCTCCAGCCGTATTGATTTCATAATTCCAAAAAACCGACCCCTTAGTATGGCCAGGGAATTTTTTATAATACAATTTAAAGGGCTCATTTTCATGTCCATCTGCACTGTGAATCTGCCCCACTACTACTGAATAACTTGCGGCCACTCGAGCATCGCCCGTAACAGCAACTTGATTTACTTTGAGTGCTGCGCTTAATTTTGCATTGGTCATGGGGGACCACTTTTTTAACTGAGCAAGTTCTGTCCTTGTGTTATTAGAAGTTCCATGGGTATTCCCGGCATTTGGAGTTTTGAACACAACCCAGTTTTCTTTTCCTTCATTAGTGGCATAAAAGAAATCTTTATTCTCATATTTAAGTGCTTGACCTACATTCGATCCATCGCCTAAAATCAAGTTAAAATGCTTGAATATTGGGATTACATCATTAGCCTTTAAATCAGGCTGATTAGTATTGTTACATCCAGCTAAAGAAATAAATGCAATCAATAATAAGTAACGAAAAGCAAAGATTAATTTTGTCATTGTGGTGTTTATAAAATTATTGGTTCTCCAAATTGGTATACCAATATAGTGGAAATATGATTTTAATCCTTTAATTTTCAATAAAAATTATTTTCCTCCTTAAAAAATAGACATACAATGGCGAAAATCCAACCCAATAAAATTCAAAAAGGTTCAAAATACAGCAATATTCTTTTTTTGCATTTATTTTTCATGTTAACTATAGTGCATGCACAAGAAATTGATTCAAGTCGAGTAAATGTTAGAGTCAACCAAAAAAAAGAGAAGAAAAAGAAACAACGGAAGGTTAGACTACCAAAAATAGATTTGAGTCATTGGAAAGTTACATTACCTGTAGTTAATGAACATGGAAAACCTTATGAAATAGAACCTCCCGCAATTTTGGATTATGCCACCAACCCCATAGCCCAACCTTATATGTATCTGGACGACCGTAAAGGAGCTATTGTCTTCCATGCCATGCCAACAGAATCGAAAACAGCCAATACAAAATACACACGATCAGAACTTAGAGAACAAATGGTTCCAGGCGACAACAATACTAACTGGACGTTTGCTGATGGTGCCTACATGAAAGGTAAAATTGCCATGGAAGCTAGTACCAAAGATGAAGAGGGGAAATACCATAGAACTATAATCATGCAAATTCACGGACGATTAACCAATGAGCAACGCGATCGTATTGGTCAAAAAGACAACAATGCACCGCCTATCTTAAAAATCTATTGGGACAACGGAAAAATTAGAGTAAAGACCAAAGTATTAAAAGATCTGAATGCCAGCGACGATGAAATTTTACATGAAGATGCATGGGACAATGATGAAGGTTTCAATTTTGAACAACGCGTAGATTTTAATCGTTTTATACTAGAGGTAAAAGTTTCGAAAGGGAAAATGATAATTATCTTGAATGGAACAGAATACAAAGTTTATGAGAGCATACACATGCAACGCTGGGGAGTTTTTGAAAACTATTTTAAGGCGGGAAATTATTTCCAGTCAAGGGATGAAGGATCTTTTTCTAAAGTGCGATACTATCATCTTGAAATAAAACATTAAATCGTAGAAAGAACTATTTTTAAAGTTGAAGCCAAAAACAAAAATATCAATGTGAGATTGTAAGTAAATCTAGTAGATGACATTTTCGCAAGGTTGCCCACAATTGAAATCAGCTGTAAACCATGAAAGTAAATGACGGTCTTTTTAATCAAGAACTAGATCAGAAAAAGGAAAAGAAATCAAAATCCATTACTTCAGAAACTGAGGAACAATTAAAAACATTGTTGAGGCTAAAGGAGATGGCAACATTTCAAAACATCAGATAATGGAACCAAGCTATAAAAATATTTTTGCATATTGGATTTGGAGCAGAAGGTGCCAGTTTACTATTCCACTTGTAGCTCCAAAAACCAGTCCTTCTCTCTAAGTTCTCAGAATCGATACTTAGCAAAGAGTTCAAATCCTGTTCTGGATAAATTACTATTATTCCCCACTCCAAAGTCGGTCGCATAACCAATATCGATTCCCATTTTCAATTTAAGCATGAACATTACGTAAGCGTAATCGATACTTTTATAACCCATTCCGATCTCAAAAGTGTTTTTGAAATTGAAGTTTCCACCGATACTCATTTGATTTGGAACTCCTGGGATTATCCTAGAAGTAACATAAGGGTTAATTGTAGAATCAAAAAAGCCAAGGTCAATTGAATAGCCTGCAGCCATATAAAGTGTAGGGTTCTGATTTTGAATGAATGAACTATCATCTATGAACTTTTCTGGATTTAGAAAATTGGGAGTTCCTAAAGAAAAGTATAGCTTCTCGCCTTGAATTAAAAACCCTGCACCAAACACAGGATAATTCCCTTGATTGGTTGTTGTAATGAACAAATTTGATTCTGTTGTAATTCGATCCAAATCTTCAAGGTTTGTTTTCTTAGATGTCATACCAGCTTTCAGCCCCAAGTTCAGGATGTATTGTCCTCCAAGTTTTAGCTTATAACTTGCATCAACAGCATACTGATTTCGAGTGTCAATGTATATCTTGTTGGAAATCACAGAAACTCCAAACGAAAGATTCTTTTTGGGAGCACCTGAATAGTATAAGTAATTTAAACGTGGTGCTTGTGCAACTCCCGACCAAGTAGTTCGAGTAACAATTGCAATCGATTTGCCTTCAGAACCAACATAAGCCGAATTAAACGCATTCATGAAAAATCGTTCCATCAATAAGTTTTCATCTACTTGTCCAAAAACATTACCTAAGAAAAGAAGCGAAAAAATAGATGTAATTTTTTTTATTGTCATATTTAATTGAATATATATAACCAACCTGTAATTGGTTTTACACTTTTTCCATAATACACTTCATATAAATAAGGACCTGTAGGTAATGGCTTACTTGTACTCTGATTAATTCCTCTCCAGTTATTTTTATAATTTATCGCTTTAAATACTCTATTACCGTCTGGACTATATACGCGAACAATGTTATAGTTAAATAATTCTAAGTTTGCAATCTTCCACATACTTTCTATCCCACTACTTTTGGGTGTTAAAACAGAAGATATTATTGGCACATTATCTGGAAGACCGTCGTTAAAAAGATCACTATCTTGATTGTCGCCAATTCCGTCTCCATCTACATCCTCTGATTCATTTGGATTATAAGGAAAGGCATCTAAATGATTAGGAATTCCATCATTATCAATATCCCAATCATAAGTATCACTATATCCATCATCATCAGTATCTAAACATTGATTAGGATCAAATGGCCAAAGATCTTGTTCATCTTCACAACCATCATTATCATCATCATTATCAATACAATCTGGTATTAAATCTTGATCAAAATCTTTAGGTGTATTATAGCTTATCAAAGGGTCTGATTCACAATCTATCTCATCTATATCATAATATCCATCGTTGTCATCGTCAAGATCAGAATTATTACCTATACCATCTTCGTCAGTGTCTAGCCACTCGGTTTCATCTAATGGAAAAATGTCGTTTATATCTATAAAACCGTCATTATCATCATCCTTATCTTCATTATCTCCTATACCGTCCTGATCGTTATCAAACCACTCTAAAGGATTAAAAGGAAAGCTGTCTTCAATATCACTAAAACCATCATTATCATCATCCGGATCGATATTGTTCCCTATACCATCTTCATCAGTGTCAATCCATTCAGTTGGATCACTTGGAAATACATCTATTCCGTCTGCATAAGAATCATCATCTGTATCATCATCCAATGGATCTAAGCCTAGAGTTTGCTCAAGAATATCTGATAAATTATCGTTATCATCGTCAGGATCACACAAATCACCCATAGAATCACCATCAAAATTTTCTTGTTCTGGGTTATAAGTTTTAGGACAATTATCTAAATTATCTAGGACACCATCATTATCATCGTCCACGTCGCACAGGTCTCCTATCCCATCTTTATCATTATCTTCTTGTACAGGGTTGTAGGTGTTTGGGCAGTTATCGTTTACTCCTGAAATTCCATCGTTGTCGGGATCTTTTTGACTCTCGGCACAACCCTCTGAATCTGCTTGCTCATCTGAAGGGGTGTTAGGGCATTGATCTAAAGGATCATTAATCCCATCACCATCACTGTCACCAAATAAATTAACTGTATTGCTTGATTGTGATATACTTGCTGTGTTAATCCCTGAGGAATCATAAATTGAATTGGCAACTGGAACTACTGTTAAAAGCTCGTTCCCACTTGGGACACCTGTAAAGGGGATGCCTAGGATAAATTGCTTTGAATCTGATGATTGGCTAATGGAGGAAGGGGTTGGCGAGGAGAGTCCTGCAGTTCCTCCAGAAAGAGTAAGTTGAAAGTCGTTTACATCTAATGAACCACTGCCCGACGAGGTGCCATAAACTGACTCGCTAAAGGTCACAGAAACTACCGAGTTATCACCAGATAATTCTGTTGAGATGATTATCGGTAATTCATCAACATCGTTTACTGAAATAGTCAACGCTTTGGCAAAAGTAAACTGTCCATCACTAACTTGTACACGTATACTCAGCGATGGTGTCTGCTCGTAGTCAATGAATCCATTGACCAAGAGTTGATCGCCTGAAATGGTAAACAAAGAATTATGCGTATCTCCATTCCCACTAACTAATGTAAAAGTTGGTGTGGAGGAATCCTCATCTGTTGCAAGTAAACTTCCAACTAAGGTTCCTGTGCTTACCTGCTCATCAACTGAAGAGGACGAAGAAGTTGCTGAACCTCCTTGAAATACAATTGATGAATTTCCAAGCTGGGTAAAAGAATGAATAGTGTATCCACCAATTTGGGTAATTGTACCACCAGTCGCTATTGGGTTTCCATTATATCTTAAAACTACTATTCCATTTGCACCATCTCCTCCTGAATAATTTGTTCCACCAATTCCACCGTTACCTGAATTTCCTGTTTGATCAGGTGGATTATAATTACCGTATGCTCTACCCGGTCCTCCGTCTCCTCCAGCAGCATAAATTATTGCTGAACCACTTATTTCGTTTAAGGTACCTGAACCAGCACCACCAATGTTACCAGCATTTCTACTAGCACCGTTAGTTCCAGCAGAGGATGAACCTCCACCTCCTCCACCATTACCATTTCCTGGAGAGTTATTTATCCATCTTCCTCTACCTCCACTATTTCCTTGTCCTAAGGTACCTGAACCTCCTGGTCTATCTGTGCCACATCCAGAACCTCCACCACCAGAAGCTCCATTTGAACCAGAGGTAGCACAACCTCCACCGCCACCGCCACCAAGAGCAGTGATAGTTGTAATGTTTTGACCTAATAGAGAACTACTTCCTCCATTGCCTCCTGGACTACCTGTACTATTAACTCCTGTTCCACCGACTCCTACAGTTATAGTGAATGTTTCTCCAAAGGTTGAGGTAATGGTTCCCGTTAGGTAACCGCCGGCACCACCACCGCCCCCGCCTTCATTTGAGTTACCGTATCCGCCAGCTCCTCCTCCTCCAACAACAAGATATTCAAGGCTTGATGCACCAGCAAATCCGATATCGGTAATAGGTTCGTTTACATTACTAACTGATAGGGTAAATGCTTTGTAGAAATCAGCTGAACCATCTGATACTTTTAGGTAAATTGAATAGCTGTTCTTTGTTTCATAATCAAAACTGTCGTTGGTTACAAGACTTGTTCCGCTAACATTAAAACTTCCATTGTCATCGTCCCGGGCGTCTCCACTATCGGTCAGACTGAATGTATGAGTGTCAGCAGAGTCTTGATCCACTGCAGTCATAGTCGAAATGATTGACCCTGAATTGATGTTTTCTTGGAAAGACGATTGAATAAGTAAAATATCTGTAGGAGCTTTATTAGCATTAAGCGTAAGCTCAGAAATTGTTTTATTGTTAACCGTTGCAGTTAAATTATTTTGGGTTGTATCTGTGTTTGTGGTTGTTTGTTCTTCCCAATTATTCCCGTCAAATAGTCTTAAATAAAGTCCATTCTCATTCAAGCTATTAAGTTCACTATCTGAGTAAGCTATTTTTATACTTCCCGAAAAAGAAGGGATTGTTTTAGTAAAATAGTAGGACCTATTTATGGAGCTATTAATTGTATTACTTGTTGTTCCTAACTTACTGATTGTATTGTCTACAATGTTAAAATCAACGGTTGGGTTTATTGTTAAACCATCTATATGAATATAGGTGTTCGTTTTTAAAGTAATTTTTTCATTGATGTTAGAGCCAATAAAAACAGTTTGGGCTTTGACAAAAGAACCAATTAATAAAAAAGCGAATAAGAATCTCTTCAAATTATTCATAAAAAATAATTATTAATATAACTGAATTCACCATTAAATAGAAATACGAAAATTTGAATGTGGTTTTTCATTTTAAATTGAATAATCTATTATGGAACACCATGTTTTACTGGTAAAAGGCTCTCATATGAACTCCGCCCCAGCCGCCCAGGAAAAGTTTGACATTGTATGTTCTTCCGTAATGATTTCCATTGACATTTAATGGGTAAACGCTAAAATCAAATTCATAAACTGCGTAAGAACCAGTAATCGATGGTAGACTATTTCCCCATGAATTATTTACTGCAGTCCATGAATTTGTTGGTGCAGATTGAGTGTCTGGTCTAAAATTTACTGTGTTACCACTATTAGTGTGGTAACTAAAATAGAATATAAGAGCTTGAGGATTATTACCTGATTCTCCTCTAACCTCTAGAGCGCCATTATTCCATCTAAAGCTCAAGCCAGGAAGATCTATTTGAGAATCCGCAGCAGCAGTGGCTGAAGATTGCGTCACCATTGATGATCCATATACAGGACCAGAAGTGTCAATAGATGTCCATGAAAGTGTTCCAGAACCGTCAGTCTTAAGCACTTGATTAGCTGTGCCATCAGTGTTTGGTATTGTAATAGCACCTGCTGTAATTGATCCGCTGGTTTCTATATTAGTAATATTGCTGTCACCTAATCGAATTTTGTTAGAGGCATCTACAATAGCATTTGCGCCAATAGCTGTAGCATTAGACAGGTTTGTTGCATTGCCTGAGCCAATACCGGCTTGATTCCCAATAAAAGTATTATTATTTCCATCAACATTATACCATCCAGCTTTATAGCCTAAACCAATATTACTTGAGCCTTTTGTTCTTCTTAATGCATCCCAACCTATTGCAACATTTCTATCTCCACTATAATTTAATTGTAATGCTCTGTAACCCAATCCCACATTATCATTTCCTGTATTTCCGCTTTCTGTCCTGATACTGGATCCAGCTTCTACACCTACCATGGTGTTGTAATTACCCGAATTATTGTTAAGAAGAGAATTTGAGCCAATTGCAACATTACTTTGACCTGAAACGTTATATGTCATTGACCTATCACCTATTGCCAGATTGTTTGATCCTGTTGTGTTTGCATCTAAAGCTTCACTTCCTCCAATAGCTATATTTCTACCTCCGGTAGTATTTTTATTTAATGAATTCCAACCAATACCAACATTCATATACCCTGTGGTATTATATTGCATTGACCTTGCACCTATTGCTACATTTTTATTTCCAGAGGTTACACTATTTAAAGTCAAGTAGCCCAAACCAACACTTCTATGCATAGATCCAATATTTGGAGAAGTTGTGCCATCCAATAACACGTTCTCTGTACCATATAAAAAGGTTGGGGTTGAAGTTGAAGGAGTTGCCCATGAAAGTATTCCAGAACCGTCGGTCTTAAGCACTTGATTAGCTAATCCGTCTGTGTTTGGTATTGTAATAGCACCTGCAGTAATTGACCCGCTAGTTCCTACATTAGTAATATTTGTGTCTCCTAGTTGAATTTTGTTTGAAGCATTTACAATAGCTCCCGCTCCAATAACAATTGCATTACTCAAATTATTTGAGCTTACATTTGCGTTCTTTCCAATGAGTATGTTGTTTGATCCAGTGGTTAATGTTTCTCCGGCTCTATACCCTAAAGCTGTATTTCCACTTCCAGTAGAATTAATTATGGTTTGTGCTCCAATGGCGGTATTATGATCTCCTGTAGTTAACTCAAACATTGTTTCTGCTCCTAGAGCAGTATTTTGTTGTCCATCAGTAACTTTTTGAAGTGCATAATATCCAACTGCAGTATTATTATCAAAACTAGTACCAGAATAATTTTCTAAAGCTCTGCTTCCAATTGCAGTATTTCTTTTCCCTGTTCCAGATCCCATAGATGTTCCTAAGGCTAGATTATTATGTCCATTCCCTAATCCAGGGCCAAAATATAAACCTTGGGATGAGTTGTTAATTAGAAGAAGCCAATTGGAACCATCATAAGAATAAAATCCAACCGTTCCGTCTGTCTGATACAATAACAAACCCGTCGCAGGGTTAGGAATTGCATTCTTTTGAATTTGAGTCATTCTTGGCACTAAGAGACCTTTAGAGGTCGAATTAATATCTAGTACCGAAGATGCTTCTGGTGTTTCCGTTCCGATACCGACCTGTGATTGAAGTGTATTGAAGGCAAGAAATAAGATGGAAGAAAGTATGATTCTCTTTATCATATAAATATATTTTATTAAATATATTACTAGAGATGTGATTTCGGGGCATTAATCTAAATAGCGCATTTCCATAAAAGGAAAAATCATGTCCAAATACTGCAGCTTAATAATTTACCCCCTTAATAAGAGGTTTTTAATTGAGATTATTTATTTTTAATTAACTATTAATTTATGGATCAATATTTAGCGATACTACCGTTTATTTTTTTGTCGATTCTTTTTTTTTACTTAGGATTAAAAAAAAGGAACTATTCAAATAGTTTTCATATTGATTATATTTTAATTCATTTGATCATTTTGATTTTCATGTCTTTTTTTTATTTTGGGATTAAAACCCTAGATTTTCCACTCTCTTTTTTTGATATCATTAATCAACTTCATATTGCCTCATTAATCGCTTTTATTCTCCATGTAGAATCTGCAATTAGAGGGTATAGATTAGGTATAAAAAAATATTTTGTATTCGCCTTTTTAATGCATTTTGCGATAATACTAATTAACTTTTTTGGAATACAATTAGTTGATTATAAGACTGATGTGAAATATTTTATGTTGCTTGAAATTAACGATCCGTTCTACTTTACAGACAAAATACTTGTTAAAGGAACGGCTATATCGCTATTAGTTCTTTATTTAATCAGGATGTGTTATTTAAATGTGAATAACTCCTTGACCATCAATCGCAAAAATCTTTATAAGTTTTGGGTATACTCCTATTGTTTTTTAATTATAGAGCAAATGTTGGTAAATAAACTTTACTATTTTGGTTTTTTTGCAGATCCATACATTGATTATGTAAATATCCTAGTGCGTTTTAATGCTATTACTACCTTGATGTTCATCTTTATAAATCCAGCTATTTTAAATTATTTACCAATAATAAAATCAATCAAAATTTATAGTAGGGTTCAAAAACATAATTATTTTGAAATTATTCAAATATTTATAAAAAAAGAAAAGCTGTATCTAAGAAAGAAAATAAAAATAAGTGATGTCTCAAGTGATTTAGGAATTTCAATAAAAAATATTCGTGCATCTATTTTATTAGAAGAAGGAGTTAATTTTAATGATTTTATAAATAAATTCAGAATTGAAGAATCTACAAAATTAATTAAATCAGATTATTTAAAAACCCGAACTGTTATAGCATTAGGGGAGAAATCAGGTTTTAATTCACATCAATCATTTTTCAGAGCGTTTAAAAAAGTTCATAATACCACACCCACCATATACTCAAATCTAATAAACAAAAAAGGGGAATCGCAATCCATCTAATCTCAGTATATTAAGATGTTATAATTCATATAAAATAAGCTGCTTACTTTAGGTCAAAACGACCCTTTAATTGTTCAATATATTTTCCTCCCACTTTGTAATATTTTTTTTCTAGATAAACCAAATCTCCTTTAATAGAAGTAATTTTTTCAATATTGATCACATAGGATCTATGAATTTGAATAAAATCGTCTTGTGGTAGTTTTTGAATGAATTTAGAGAGATTATTATGAACTATGTAATTTTTGTTTTCGCAAACTATTTTGATATAGTCCTTCAGAGCTTCAACCGCCCATATGGATTAAATTGGGCAGGTTATACTACTGTTAAAGATGCTTATAATTGGGATCCAAAATTGATTTCTGACTCCTTAAATGGGATTGATATTCTTGGAATTGAAGCACCAATCTGGACAGAAACGGTCAGTAATTTTAACGAAATATCTTATTTAATATTCCCTAGAATTTTAGGACACGCAGAGATTGGCTGGACAAATTCAAAATTAAGACAATGGGATACATATAAATTGAGAATGGAAAAACATAAAATACACCTAAAAAGTCTTGGAATTAATCTAAAGGATTGAGGATGTTTATAATAACTTGTTTTTTGTAGAAACAAGCAAACTAACTGAATAGGATAATGAAGGTACAGTTAATGCCGTCTTTTTACTTATTTAGGATTTTTAAGGTATTTTAATGTTTTGATATCATTTTTTATAAAAAAAGAGTTGTTTTAAACCATATAATTATAGCGTTATTTGTTTTACTAAATGTTATGCTTATGTCATTTTCTGTTATGAAATATTTTTTCCTTTCGTTTTTTAGTTTATTCTTATTTAGTCTACTGCCATGTAATGCTCAATCGAATCCTGACAACATTATTCAAAAAAAAGTAGAACACATAATTAAAAATTATGATTGGGGTGGTTTATTAAAGTATCAAGAAGAAAATATTAATCTTTTGAGTTCATTTAAATCTAAGTCAATAATTGTATTGATGGGTGACTCAATCACTGAAGGTTGGTCTTATTACGATTCGGGATTTTTAGAAAACAACAATTTAATAAATCGTGGTTACAGTGGACAAACTACATCTCAAATGTTATTAAGGTTTAGAAAAGACGTAATAGCATTAAATCCAAAAGCGGTAGTAATCTTGGCTGGGATTAATGATATAGCAAAAAACACAAATTTTTATGATTTAAAAACAGTTGCAGATAATATTTTTTCAATGGTTGAATTATCTATAGCTCACGATATAATTCCAATTATATGCTCTGTTTTGCCTGCGGATAAATTTGTTTGGAATCCAAAAATTGTTCCAACCCAAAAGGTGATAGATTTGAATATTATGCTTGAGAGTTATGCAAGAAAAAATAATGTAATGTACCTGGATTATTACAGTGTTATGCACAATGGCAAAGGCGGATTGAAAAGTAGATTTACTAACGATGGTGTTCATTTAACAATGGAAGGATATGAGATGCTTTCTAATCAAATATTACAAGCAATCAAAAGATTAAATACATCTCCACACTGATTTTCAAATTCATCAGGGTGAATTTTATATTTGTTCTAGAGTACAATTTGGGAACTAAATAATTTGGTATTCTTTTTATTGAATTTAATTAGGAAAAACAAGGGCGAACTCGTATTCATTCAGGATCAGATTGAGCTTTCGATTGCGATCCCCCTGATCTCCCCTCATTGATTTGGCTCTCCTGGTCTTTTTGTCCCAGTGTTTAGGTTTGATTGATCTGTTTGGATGATATAAGAAAAACTCATTTGGATCGAGGTGTGGCTCAATTAATCTGAGTAAATGTCCGGAAATAGTGTTATATTGTTGGAATAAATAAACGGTATCCCATATATGACAACACATCCTCAAAAAGTTCGATTCTCTCCGACTCTACCATATCACCCAGAGAGATCAATGTTTTCGGGGTTTGTTTTTTCAGTGGGTCGAAACTCTCTTTTAAGCCTTAAATAATATGACTGATCCTAGCGATCTGACCATGTTCGGGAGCATGCAGCAATCCCTCGATTACTTTTTTACCGGTAATCTGTTCCAGAGGCATATCTTAACGATTCAATGTTGATTTTTAAAATGTCTTTGGATTTTATATGATGGACGTTATGATTGAAGATTTGTCGATGTTTTGTTTATTTTTTTTTAATGAACTCACCATTCATTTAAATAGGCCCATGAAAAAATAACTATTAACTACTCTCAATTACTAATTTATGAAACCTTATCATTTTTTCTTTTTGATTCTTGTTTTTGCTTGCCAAAAAGATAAGCAAGCACCTGCAAATAATGCATCTGAAACTTTTCCTATTCCTATTATATGGATCGATACTCAATCCGTTCCGATAGACAGTAAAGAGGATTATGTAGACGCTACGATTGTCATCGAAGGAGGAGATCCAAATCATAACTTAGCGGAAACAACCACTAGGATTAAAGGAAGGGGTAATTCTACCTGGTCGTTAGGACTAGAATGGGGGAAAAAACCTTATCAAGTTAAATTCTCTGACAAAACAGAGATTTTGGGAATGCCGCAAGACAAAAAATGGGTTTTACTGGCTGAACTAAGTGATAAAACATTCATTAGAAATAAAATTGCACGGTACTTAGGGAATAATAGTCGTTTCGACTATACCCCTACTGCCCAATATGCAGAACTCTATTTAAATGATGAATTCCAAGGACTTTACCTGATCGGACAAAAAGTAGAAGAGTCTAGTAATCGAGTAGATATAGGTGACGAAGGCTATTTAGTTGAAATAGATCAAATTCATCGAATTGATGAAGGGGATGTCTATTTTACTTCAGAACCTTATGTCCGGGTAAATGGTGAAAATGTGTTTAATATTAAAGAGCCTGGATTGGAGGCTGGTTCTGAAGAATATTTATTAATCAAAAATCACATTCGAGCGTTTGATGAAGTTTTATTTTCAGACAATTTCTCAAACCCTACTTCTGGTTATGCCGCCTACATAGACGTAGACAGTTTCATCGATTGGTTCATCATTAATGAGATTGCAAAATCGGTAGACGCACGTTGGTATTCGAGTATTTATTTCACCTATGTTCCTGGAGAGAAAATTAAAATGGGACCCCTATGGGACTTTGATCTTTCGTTTGGTAATGTCGATTATGCCGATGCTGAATATTCTTATGGTTTTTGGGTTTTAAATAATCCATGGATTAATCGCTTGTACCAAGACCCTGTATTCAGGGAAAAAGTGAATACACGCTTTGCTTATTATTACGATAGCCTGCCAGAAATCATGGCAGAAATCGATACCTATGCATTGCACATTGAATCGGCTCAAGTACGTAATTACACAACCTGGGAAACCTTAGGCGTTAGGGTATGGCCAAATCCAGTTTGGTTTGAAACTTATCAAGAAGAAGTAGATCAACTTAAAAACTGGATAACCGATAGAATGAATTGGTTAAATACTGAGCTATAAAAACATTACAGATTTATCAATAAAAGAATTACGTCCAGCAGGTATTAGGTATAGAGACTAAATTGGCAAAAAGATAGTTTCCTCAACATTAAATGCAAGCAGGGGAAAAGTATTGGATCAAGGCAAGTGGGTTCATTAGACTGGAATCACCCCGGCGCTGTGTAAGGGAAGTTGTGAGACCTTGAAAGAGGCTTTAATTATAGCCAATAAAAAAGGATTGACTATGTCTGCCGATCCAACCTGCAGGAATGGCTTGTAGAAATATGGTGAAGCCCCAAAAAAGATATTGACCGAACTGATCTTGAGATCAAATATATTGTTGACCATATATGAACAGGCTATGCCTTTGCGGCAGGATTAATCTTCGATTTACAAGAATACGACGATTTTAAGTCTTTGCGCTTTGCCAATGCAGCTTATGCGTTAAAACACACCCATAAGGAGACGTAACTATGCTTCAATAAAAGAGGTATGCGGTCTTTTAGATGGGAATACTTCTGCATGGGTAAATAGATAAACGATCTGTAAGTTCAGTAAATAAAAAACCCTTTGTAAAAACAAAGGGTTTTTTATTTAGATATAACGCTTCTATATAGAAGATTCTCTTCCTTTAAATTAATTTGTCCATCCCCCGATGAGTTCTCGTGGAGATACTCCATAGGCTTTTATTCGTTCTTTTAAAGCATCTGAAGAATTGCCAAACAAGACAAACGATTCGATTGTAAAAGCAGCTAAAAAAGGCTCCATATTAGGACCGCTTTCAAAATTATCAGCGTGTAAAATCGCTGCTTCAGAATTAGCGTATTTTTCAATAAGGGTAATCTTTTTCTGATCTTGAGAAAGGTAATATCCATAATCATATGCTTCTGGCTCGTTTGCACGCATAAATGTTGTTAAACCTTCTAACATGGTCATTACTTCTGCTAGACTATACCCTTTATTAATCGATAATTCCAGTAAAAAGCCAACTTTTTGATTGGTTCTATTTTGACTTGCACGTGCAGTAGCCTCTTTTTCAAATGCAGAAAGATCAAAAAATTGATACTCCTCAATAATTTTATCACCTTCCCATTGATAGGCAATATGAAAAGGAAAATTCACTTTCTGCCCAGTATATTTACCCGTAGCACTAAAATTATTCCAAGTAGAAGTCCACACTTTTTTATTTGAATAGTAGTTTGTTTCAATTTCAGAACCATCTGCGTCTCCATTGACCGAATCAAAACTAATGTCATCAAAAAGGTCAAACATATCGTTTATACCTGCAATAAATGCGGTTTTATCAAATTCTTGATTATTGGCATTTACCATTTTCATGTCATCAGAAAAAACTTCCTCTAAATAGGTGGCATTTTCATTAGAAACCTCGTCGAATACTTTTTGGATAATCGCTGTTTTAGCATCCTTAACCTCAACTTTAGCATAAGGTTGTTCACAAGCAAAAATGAGTCCTAGACTCAAGAATAGAATTATTTTTTTCATTTTAAATTGATTTATGATTATAGACAAGATAACGAAAAATAGCGAAACACTTTCTTATTCGATCTTGATAATGAATAAATTATATCATAAAAGAGGCGCTTAGGATTTCATTGAAATTACTTTTTTCAACCCGCAACAACCCTTTAAATAAAGTCTATTCTTCTACTTCTAAAATCATTTCAACCTCTACTGCAATTCCCATTGGAAGTGACACCATACCAACTGCAGAACGAGCATGCTTACCTTTTTGACCAAAAACTTCTACCATAAGATCAGAATAACCGTTGATTACTTTAGGATGGTACTTAAAATCAGCAGTTGCATTGACCATACCCAGGACTTTAACGATACGTTTTACTTTATCTAAATCTCCTAATTCATTTTTTATAACAGCAAGGTGATTAATAGCGATTAGTCTTGCGGCAGCATAACCTTGCTCTAATTCCATACTATCTCCTAAGCGTCCAATTATATATGTCCCATCTTTCTGTTTTGGTCCTGCTCCAGAAATATAAAGCATATTTCCACTGCGAACAGCACTTACATAATTTGCGACAGGCGGAGTTATTGCTGGCAATTGAATCCCTAATTTTTCAAGCTGTTTTTCAACTTTATGCTCCTCTGTTAAGGAATCTTTTTTTTCTGTATTAACAGAAGGAGTGCAGGAAACAAACGCAAACAAGGAGATAAAAAATAAATTTTTCATAAGTGAAAGTTTAGCTACAAAGTAATCAAAAAAATAAGTTCTTATTCTTCTCGACTCCACTTTCTTACACCCGTAATTTTTCCTTCACGGATATAATGACGCTCAAAAAAATGATACTTTTCTTCACTTCCGTCTTTCTTGTAGCGGGTTTCTGTAAAAGGAAACATTACCACGGTCAAACCTTCATCATAAGAGGGAACAACAGGGATTACATCATAAACACTTCGCGTTATTGAATCATAGGGTTCATGCATTGACTTAATTATTTCTACCGCAGTGGCAATATCAAATTCCAGTCTTTCTAAACCTTTTTCTGGATAGAAGAACATGGTGTCTTTAAAGTTTTCTTTGGATAGAAAAGCATAGTTTTTGTTGACAAAGGCAGTAGAAAAATCCAACGCTAATTTTGCTGCAGCTTCAGAACCAAAACGGTAATTGTGACCTTTATTAGTTCCTGATAATATTTCACCTCCGCTATCATAAATGGGTTCTTGTGCTTTTTCTTGCGTACAGGATAAAACTAAAAACAATGAAAGTAAAATTGAAATTAATAAAAATTGAGAAAGGGTATAGGAGATTATTTTTTTCATTTTATGTGATTTTTGAGTTGACTTAATGCTAAAAAAAAATCGATTAATTGAGGGATTTATAGTGATCAAATCCTTCCTATTCATAATGTTAAGTTTTATAAAAATATTGCCTATCAATAATTCAAGCGAACTATTCTAAACAAATAAAATTTAAATTAAAAGGAGATATAAGTCCTTTAGCAAAAGATTTTTTCCAAAGGACTTAATTGATCAAAAATGATTTTTTTTAAAAGTTAAATTTTAAGGTCTATCTATAAAGACCCGTACCATTTAATGACATTTATAGTAAAGTTTCGCGTTGCATTGGTAGTTCCTCTATTTGCAATAAACTCCTGAAGAACTTTTGGCACACCTTCATATTTCACTTTTTGCTTGAATAAATCACCAAGGTCTTTGTGTCCTATAGCTACCCAGTGAGTAGCGCCGCCACCACCGATGTCATAATTGCCCATGGCCATGGGTCTTCCATCTTGAATTTTAGTAAGTTTTGTAGCGATTTTATCAAAAGCCGATTTGAATGCCATGGGGTTCTCTGCCTCAAATTCGTATAATTGTATGTATGGATAGTCATTTGGTGCACCACCAAAATAACTCATAAATCTTCCTGCAGCAGAAGGCCCCCATTCCTCTACATAATTATTTACCCTTTCCCTAAAAAGGTTCCATTCTGCAGAAGTCACATCACCTTCAACACGACCGCGATTTCCGACTTCTCCAAAAATAATAATACGGTGAGTCATCTCATTATCTCCTATAGAGATTCGTTCAATACTTACCCCGCCTGATTTAAATTTAGCTTCACCCCAATAATCGTCAAATAATTCTGCAAGGGCACGTTCGCCTCCAGTTTTGACTTTCATTTCGTAAAGTGAAAAAGAGTTTTGTACTTGTGCAATGCCAAAGTTTGTCAATAGCAAAGCACATACGAGTAAAATAAAATTTTTCATATTAAATTGGTTTTATGGTTATTCACAATATACAAAAAATATTTGTTGAAAACCTAGGTAAACATTGACTTTTCCTATAAGTTGACCTTAAATAACGAGGCTTTTATCTATTTAGGATTAAAAGGTGGATTAAATTCTTTTAAAGCCAATACGAAAGAATTAGTCGCTTATAACAACACCCCAGATCTAGCTAAGACAAATTTAAGTCGTATCAATCCAAATATTAGTGTTGGCTTACTTTTTAAGCATAAAACCAGTAGGGTTTCGGCTGCTTTGCCTAGGCTTTTTAACACAAAAAGAAGTAACGAAATATTTATAAATGCTAGAGACCGGGTTCACTTTTATTTTGCAGCTGGAACAGCTTATCCGATTAAAGAAAATTTTCAACTTAAACCAAGATTGATTTACAGGACAGTACAAGGAATTAAAAGTACAGTAGAAAAGGCACTATGGGCAAATTATAAGCAAAGATTTAGTTTTGGTATTGGATTAAGAACGGGTGCGGCGACTTCATTTAAATGAAACTTGATATGAGCGAGACCATTTCGCTCTCTTATGTCTATGATACTTATGGCAATTTAAACTCGATATTAAGTCAATTCAACGCGCATGAAATTGGCCTTAAATTTCAACTTAATAATAGCAAATCAGAGATCAATGAAGTAGAAGCAAAGACTTAAGAATAAAGCTTAATCGCTATTATATCAGCTCATATTTAGCAGTATAAAATATTTATTCATAACTTGTAGGAAACTATAAACCAATTTGAAATGAATATAAAAACTTCTATTAAAATTGCAACAGCATTAATGTTCTTGCAATTATCCCCCTTATTTATCAGTCTTTTTTCTCCAGAATTTATGCAAGTACTTATTGTAGATGCATTTGGTGACACTCCTTCAAATGATGCTGTTCTAATGTTTGAAACCTTTGCACTGGTAGTAAGCCTGCTGGGTATAGGAATCTGTTTTGCAATGTACGGCAGTCTCTCTTTTAACGAAGAAAATGTTCTTAAACGTCTTTGCTTTTTGTTCTTCGTAATTATGGGATTCTTTGGTTTACCTGATCTTATTGGATTTATTAAAGGAGATCCCACAGCCCCTCTTCCTGTTATTGCAATGAATTTAATTGCCATCGCTGTATTATTTTATGGCGCTAAAAAAGGGACTGTTTAAAAACACGAATCTACCCTCTGAAAATGAAGAAATGGCGGCTATGAGTAAATAGTTGATACCTTTAATTTAATGGCCCTTATGGGCCATTTTTTTTCTATCACTTTGAAAATGTTAGGCGGATTTTTAATCTTAAATCGACGATATAGTTATCTTAGTAATCATTAAAATGATATAAAAAAACAATACTGTATTCTACTCCTCACCCTTTTTATCATCAGCTGTGGAAAAGAGGAGGATAGTAGCCCAAACATCCCACAGTATAATATTGTATTTAACGCCTCAGAGGGAGGAACAGTGAATTCAACAGCTGGCACCTATAATGAGGGTGCTTCGGTTAGTGTTCTTGCACAGCCAAGTCTTGATTATCGCTTTACGAACTGGTCAAATGGATCAACAGTAAATCCCTTGAATATTACGGTAAGTAGCAACCTCAATATTCAGGCTAACTTTACAAAAAAACATTTCCACTCGCCTTAATCATAAATGTGGAAGGACGTATTGAAAAAGAGGCGAAAAGCTAGGATTGATTTTGTCATTATAGTTAATTTATAATTTTTTGGTTTTCCAGTTTTGTTTACCATTGTAAAGATTTCGTTTTAAAACCGCTTCTCTCTTCATAAAAAAGCCTCTATAAATTTATAGAGGCTTTCTTAAAACTTGTTATTATGAAGGTCTAAGGCAATAGTGCGTCATTGTAATAAGCAACTTGACGTGTTATTTTACCTTCTGCATTAAAGGAATGACTAAAATGACAAAAAACTTTAATCATTTTACCTGTCTTTTTACTTTTAAACCTAAAGGTCCACCATGAAATTGCTTCTGCCCCGCTGCCTTCATAATCTAAAAGGTCTGGATAGCCGTATTCGTCTATGCTAATCAAATCATATTTCGCTAAAGTTTGATCAAATCCTGCTCTGTTTTCTGCGATAGACATTGACGTACCTATAGGGGCATTGATATCAGAGAAACGAGCGCCTTCTGTAAAAAAAGAATAGGCCTTGTCGTGGTCCCCCATTTCAAAATATGAAATCACTTTTCTCAAAGTTCTAATATTTTCATGGTCTTTATATATACTACCATTGCGAATTGTTTCAAAAGACAAACTGTATTTCTCCATTATACTCGTATTATAATTGATAATCATGGCAGCAATTTTATCCCCTGCTTTATTTAAAATAAAGGAACGATCATAGGGCATCTCGATTTTAAAGCCATTGTTCTTATCGATCCCATGGAATATATCATAGGTGTAAATCCATGTGCCAGAACGTTTATATTCTAATGCATCTGGATAAGACCCCCCTCTTTTGTTAATGGTATAATTCATCAAAGTACCTTTCCAATACTTGGCTTGATTAATCATATCCTGCTTTGTAGAAGACTTCCTGTCTTTGTTCATTCCTTCTCCATTATAGGCTTTGAAATCATCTGTCATCAGAGCGTTGAGTTGGGCTTCATCCGCTGCAATAAAGGCTTTATTAAATTTTTCGACTAGGTCAATCCCGGGGTGTTGATCATAGATTTTACCGTTGGAATTTTTTTGTGCAGCTACACTTACTGATCCCGCAAGAAGCAGGATGTAATAAAGTTTTTTCATCTTAAATTAGTTTATAGTTGATTAAATTTATAAAAATCTAATCAGATCAAAAAATCTATCCGACAGAATACAACGGTTTACTTCCTCTTTAAAAATTTAAGAATGAAAAATGTGAAAATGTTATATTGCAGCTTATGAAATTGAGCACCCTAACCTTAAAACTCCTTTTGGTATTACTACTGATCGCTTGCCAATCAAAACCGTCGACAAGCTCTCCTTTAACTTATCTTGCTTTAGGAGACAGTTATACTATAGGTGAAAGCGTGACAGACCGCCAGCGATGGCCCAACCAACTGGTCGAAGCACTCAATCAAAATGGAAAGCAATTTAATCCTGCAACCATTATTGCAAGAACAGGATGGACCACAGATGAATTATCGACAGCAATGGATACTACAGAATTTGCACCCACCTATGATTATGTCTCCCTTTTGATAGGGGTCAACAATCAATACCGCGGAAGAAGTATCGAAAACTTTGAGACAGAATTTATTGAATTACTCGATCGCGCAATTGTCCTGGGAGATCAAAAAGGTGTAAACGTTTTTGTGCTCTCTATTCCAGACTGGGGCGTTATGCCTTTTGCCGAAGGGAGAAATAGAACACAAATCGCCCTAGAAATAGATCAATTTAACGCAGTAATTCAAACCACATGTCGCAATAAAAATATTGCCTTTTTTGACATCACTCCTATTTCCAGAGAAGCAGAGACTAATCCTATTCTCGTGGCTAAAGATGGTTTACACCCTAGCGGTGAAATGTATGCAAGATGGGTTGACACTGTACTAGCATTTTTTAACACTACTGGGAATGAATAGACGTGAAATAGCACAAGATCTCGATAGAAAAGATCCTTTAAGCCATTTTAAAAAAGAGTTTTATCATCCCGAAAATGAAATTTATCTCGATGGGAATTCTTTGGGTAAACTTCCGTTAAAAGCCAAAGAAAAAATGACCATGGTAATGCAAGAGCAATGGGGAAAGCATTTGATTAGAAGTTGGAACGAACATTGGTTAGATTTACCTAAACGCCTTGCGTCAAAACTAGCCCAATTGTTAAACGCAAAAGACCATGAAATACTTGTAGGCGAATCTACTTCGGTCAATCTATACAAGGTCGCCCAGGCTTTGATTCAATCTGGGCATTACCCCAAACAATTCCTTAGCGATGCGCTTAATTTTCCAACCGATAATTATATCCTCGAGGGGATTTGCCGTGAAAACGCTTTGGCGAAGCCTATTTACATTCACTACTCCACTGATTTAAAAGCAGATCTAAACCTACTAAAGAACCAAATATCGGCACATCCCGGGGTAGTTTGCTTGAGTTTAGTGAGCTATAAAAGTGCTTATTATTATCCTATGAAGGCGCTCAATCTTCACGCCAAAGAAAACAATAGCATCATCATTTGGGATTTGAGCCATGCGGTAGGTGCTGTAGCAATCGACCTTAAAGAAACCCAAACTTTAGTGGCGATTGGATGCACTTATAAATACCTCAACGGTGGACCTGGTTCGCCGGCTTTTATGTATATAGAAGAAACTTTAATACCTGATCTTTTAAGCCCAATTCAGGGCTGGTTTGGTCACGCTAAACCCTTTGATTTTTCACAAGATTATCTTCCTGCGGCTGGGATCGAAAAATTTGATGCGGGTACTCCCACAGTCTTATCGCTTGCCGCAATGGAAGCAGGGATCGATATTACTTTAGCCGCAGGGATTAAAAATATTAGAGCAAAAAGCATCACCCTAACTAACGCACTAATTAAGGAAATAGAAACTCAACTCACCCCTTTAGGATACTCGCTTGAAAGCCCTAAAGAAGCGATTGAACGTGGGTCTCATGTTACCATTTCACATCATGAGTCCTGGCGTATTTGTCAATGCTTATTGCATGGAAATGAAAAAAGGCCAAAAATCATTCCTGACTTTCGACCTCCTCATTATATACGTTTAGGGATTGCCCCTTTATATATTGGTCATGATGATCTGTGGCTTACAGTAGAACGATTAAAAGAAATCGTTCTTGAAAAAGAGTATGAACACTATAGTCAAATTAGACCCACGGTAACCTAGCGTATTTCTTGGTCCCCATTTTTAATCGGCTCAGGTTGTTCTGGGGGTGCTGGGGGTGCTGGTGCAAAAGGCTCTTCTATCCCTTTATGACCATGCTTTCTTTTATGTTTATGTCTTTTCTTTATTTTATCTTTTTGATCTTTTGAAAGACTTTTATGGTATGCTCCGCGGGATTGATGTACTCCTTCTCGCATTACACGGTATAAGGATCTTTGCGCTTCGGTTAAAGAGGCTACAAAGGCTTTTCTGCGTTCTCGCTTTTCCATAGAGTCGTTCTTTAAAATAGCGCTTTGCGCTTCGGTTAAAGAGGCTTTAAAATCTGCCCTTAAACTCTTGATAATCTCACGACGTTCTTTCAATAAAGCTTTTTGCTCTTGTGAAAGACTTTCTAAGCGTTCAAGTTTAGGATTGTTTTCTATTGTAGTCTCTTGCGCTTTGACATACAAAGCGAAGAAGAGTATTAAAAGGGACAAAAAAGGTGTTTTAAGTGTTTTCATTTTTAAGACTATAGTTTTAGACCATCAAAAGCAAAGAAAGTTTTAATTCAGTGCTAAATCATTTTCAAAATTATCTAACAATGCATCTTGAATCGCTTGATCCAATTCTTCTTCTTCTAACAAAAGTGTTTCCATCAAAAGGGAGGTAACAAAAACATCTTCTTCAACTCCACCGGTTTCCACAGCGGCAGTATCATTTATTTGCGTTAAAAAGAAAATGAACAATAAAGAAGCGGCAATTCCACTTAGGGCTACCCATGGGGAACTAAACCTTACTTTTCTAGACGCATTTGTTTCTGCTTCAATCATTTGAAGAATCTTGTTTTTACTTTCTTCTGAATGATTTTCTGGTGTATTAAACCCTAAATCATTTGGTGTAACCTTCATTTTACTACTCATCTTATACGTTTTTTTCTAACTGTTGTTTAAGCTTTTTTTCCGCTTTATAATAAAGGGTTTTTACAGAGTTTTCGTTTGTATCGATCATTGTTGCTATTTGAGAAAACTTTAATGCGTCAAAGTATTTTAAACCAAAAATGTGACGCTCGTTTTCTTTGAGTGTGGCAAGGGCTTGATGTAAAGCCAACTCTCCTTTATCCCCATTAAAATGACTGTCTGCTTTTAAACTTTCTAAATAGCTATTATCGACATCATCTAAACGGTAATGCTGCTTCTTTTGTTTTAAAAAACGCATGCACTCATTATAGGCAATACGAAACATCCAGGTGTCAATTTTACTCTCTCCTTTAAATCCTGGCAGTCCCTTATGAATCTTTAACCAGGTGTTTTGTAAAACATCTTGCGCGTCGTCATGCACCAAAACGATTTTACGGATCATCCAATACAAGCTATCGTGATGCGCTTCTAGTAAGGCATTAAAATCTGTCGTTATTGGTATACTCATCGTATTATCTTGACCATAAGAGGATAAAACAATTTCCATACAGTAAGACCCACAAAAGGTTAAAAAGTTTTAATGTAAAACGTCAATTAATAATTTTACACTTCAAAAAACAAATTTCTATACTACCTCAAAAAGACCAGCAGCGCCCATACCTCCTCCTACACACATGGTAGAAACAACATATTTTGCACCGCGGCGTTTTCCTTCAATCAAAGCATGAGCAACCATACGTGCACCAGACATACCATAAGGGTGCCCGATAGAGATTGCCCCACCATTGACATTCATTAATTCGTTAGGAATACCTAAATGATCACGGCAGTAGAGCACTTGCACGGCAAAAGCTTCGTTGAGTTCCCACAGGCCGATATCGTCCATTTTAAGTCCATTGGCTTTTAACAACTTTGGAATAGCATAAATAGGACCTATTCCCATCTCGTCTGGTTCGCAACCTGCAACTGCGATTCCTCTATAAATTCCTAGCGGAGTTACATTGTGTTTAGCAGCAATACTAGCTTCCATCAAAACACTTGCCGATGCTCCATCTGATAATTGACTGGCATTCCCTGCAGTGATACAACCGTTCTCAATGACTGGATTCAAACCCGCTAATCCTTCTAGTTGTGTACTGGGACGATTTCCCTGATCTTTCTCTAAAGTAAAATCGTGGAAACTAATCTCTTTTGTTTCTCGATCCATCACCCCCATATTAGTTGCTGTAGAGATAATTTCATCATCAAACTTTCCGGTTTCTTGGGCAGCAGCTGTTCTTTGTTGGCTTTGTAATGCATATTCATCTTGCGCTTCGCGCGAAATGTTATAGCGCTTTGCCACTACCTCTGCAGTTTGAAGCATGGGCATATAGATATGTTTATGTTGGGCAACCAATGCTTTATCGACCATGCGATGGGTATTCATATGTTCGTTTTGAACCAGACTAATCGACTCAACTCCTCCCCCGATTACAACATTCATACCATCGCTTTGGATTTGTTTTGCTGCAGTAGCGATGGCCATCATTCCAGAAGAACACTGGCGGTCAATACTCATTCCGCTAACGGTTGCGGGTAAGCCGCCAGACAATGCTGCCATACGACCGATATTCCCTCCAGTTGTACCCTGTTGTAGGGCAGCACCCATGATAACATCATCTACTTTTTCTGGATCTATCCCTGCGCGTTTTACGGCTTCTCTTACGGCAATTCCAGCCAAGGCTGGTGCAGTTGTATTGTTATAGGCACCACGATATGCTTTTCCTATTGGAGTACGTGCTGTAGAGACGATTAGTGCTTCTCTCATATTTTTAGAATTATAATTAGTAATAGAGTTGTCGCACAAATTAAGCGAATTATTTCAATTTAGCCTTTCTTTTATTTTGATTGTTTATTGACATCAAAACCGACAACAATAACCATACTCCATTTAACTTTGGCTACATCCAAATTGCTAGATGGGGATGATAACACATCAAGCTCTCCAGAAAAATTAAAGTATTTAATGTGCTTAAGTTTTTTCTTTAAGAAGAATACAACATCTCGACTTGAATGATTTTAATTTTAAAGGCAGCAAATTGCTGCCAAAGAAACTCGCAAACCAGCAAATTCTCAGATAATGGTCTTAGAAAAAAATAGATTTGTATATTTAATTGCTTCAAATTGAGAATAACTTGATAAATCTTTCCTTTTTTGCAGGATTCTATAATTTGACTTTAAACTAAAATTTTACAATAATGAGTAACACTTCTAACGATAAGCTTTTTGATTTTAAATTTTATGAGTGGGAAAAACGCTTTAAAGACAAGCCTTTCCTAAGACAACCTTTTGGCGATAGCTGGGAAGAATACAGCTGGGGCGAAGTGGGTCAAATGGCCCGTAAACTTGCAACAGGATTAAAGTCTTTAGGTTTACGCGAGAATGCACATATTGGTTTAATCTCAAAAAATTGTCGCGAATGGATTATTGCAGATTTAGCCATCGTTATGGCGGGATATATTAGTGTCCCCTTCTTCCCTACCCTAAACGCAAAAGAGATCAATACTCTTCTCACCTTTGGAGATGTTGATTTACTTTTTGCTGGAAAAGTAGAAGATTGGGAAGAACAGAAAGAAGGAGTTCCAGAAGGGATGCCGATTATCTCTTTTCCACACTATAAGGGGTATTCAAAAATCACAGAAGGTCATCAATGGTTTGATTTTATTGATAAATACGAGCCCTTACAAACGCCTCATCAACATAAATTGAGTGATACTTGGACCATTATTTTCACCTCTGGAACAACAGGGAATCCAAAAGGAGTTGTTTTAGATTATTTAGCCAATTCTAAAACCGCTGTCCTTACCCTTGAATCGAATCCTTTAAAGGTAGACTTTGATGGTGAAAATGACTTTTTCTCCTATCTCCCCTTAAATCACATCGCTGAAAGAATTGTGGTTGAATATGCTGTTTTCCGCTTTGGAGGAACGATTTCTTTTGCAGAGAGTCTAGACACTTTTGCGCAAAATCTTCAAGACACCCAACCCACAGTATTCTTTGCTGTCCCGCGTATATGGACAAAATTTCAAACCGGTATTCTGGCAAAAATTCCGCAAGAAAAGCTCAATAAACTATTAAAAATACCTATCCTTTCAACTTTACTTAAACGCAAATTCAAAAAAGCATTAGGACTGGGACGTGCAAGAGCAATTGTCTCTGGAGCTGCACCAATGTTAGAGAGCCAACGCACTTGGTTTAGAAAAATTGGGATCGGGATAACAAATGGCTATGGAATGACTGAAAACTGTGCCATCACAACACAGTTAGACGCTCGTATATCAAACAAACCAGGATCTGTGGGAATTCCTCAACCAGAAGTCAATATCAAAACTGATCCAGAAAGTGGAGAAATCTTGATGCAAGGCCCCTTTATGATGAAAGGCTATTACAAACAACCTGAATTAACAAACGAAGTAATCAAGAACGGTTGGTTGCATACCGGTGACCAAGGTTATATTGATGATGACGGCTTTTTATTCATCACTGGACGGGTTAAAGACATGTTTAAAACATCAAAAGGAAAATATATTGAACCCTTGTTACTAGAGGCGTATTTTGCTGATATTGTAGAATTAGAACAAATCTGTGTTGCTGGTTTAGGTTTACCACAACCTATTCTTTTAGGCGTAGCCTCTGAAGTAGGAAAAGCCAAAGGAAACGATGCTCTGGAAGCAATGTTAGCTAATCGTCTTGACGAAGTTAACGCACAATTGTCTGGGTATAAAAAGATTGCTACAATTATTGTCACAAAAGACGAATGGACCGTGGACAATGGATTGACAACTCCTACCTTGAAAATAAAGCGTAATCAAGTGGATAAAAAGTATCAAACAAATTTTCAAGATTGGTATGCGAGCGATCAAAAAGTCATTTTTGAGGCCTAATTTTTTTTTAAATTTAAATCTGCAAACCGTTTAGATTCGCAAAAAAATAGACAACTTACTTCCATAAACTAAAAACTTATTTATCTTTAGTGATGGGAATAATTCATCCCAACAAAAAACACCCCCCAAACTCCTACCTATAACATAGTCTGCTTGGGGTTTTGTAAACCAGTAATTTTATTATAAATCAAGCAATTATGAAAAACAACAAATTGACAGTTGCACTAACAGTACTTGGGCTGTTTTGTGTAAATCTGCTCCTGGCACAAACTTCCATTAGTGGAACAGTGACCGATGCAGAAACAAATGACCCTATTCCAGGGGTTAACATCTCAATCCAAGGAACATCTGAAGGTACTAACACTGACTTTGACGGGAATTTTACTTTAAGTTCTGATCAAGCAGCACCATTTACAGTTGTGATTAGTTCCATTGGTTTTAGTTCACAATCTATTGAAGTAACTTCTGCCGATCAAGTAATCAACGTATCGCTACAACCAGGTGAAAACCTAGATGAGATCGTCGTTTCTGCTTCTAGAAGAGCACAAAAAGTACAAGATGCTCCTGCATCTGTAAGTATTATTTCTTCAAAGGATATTGAAAACTCTGCAGTTGCAGTTGATCCAGTACGTCACTTACAGAATATTCCTGGAGTTCAATTACAACAACAATCTGCAAACAAAATTAATATTGAAATGCGTGCAGGTTCTGGAATCTTTGGAACTTCAACTTTCCCTATTTTAGATTACCGTTACTTAGTAACTCCTTCTGGAGGACAATTTAACAGTTTCCAAACAGGACTATCTAATATTGATATTGCAAAAGTAGAAGTTGTTCGTGGAGCTGCATCAGCACTTTATGGACCTGGGGTAACATCTGGAGTAATTCACTTTATGAGTAAAAGTCCTATTGACTATCCTGGAACTACTGTTGAATTATTAGGAGGGTCGCTAGACACTTATGGTGCGTCTATTCGTCATGCATTTGCAACAGAAGACAAAAAGTTTGGATATAAAATCAACGCAAGATATGTTGAGGGGAATGATTTTGGACTTGATCTTCAAGAAGATGCTGAACAAATCGCTACTTTCAGTAGAACAATTTCTCAACCTGATATTACTCCAGAAGGTTATGTGGATGTTACTTCTCCTGGAACTATACTTTTAAACGAATCAGATCTAGATGATGATTTTGATGGAAACCCACTTGCAACAGAATACAGAAACTATTCTGTAAACGCACATTTACAATACCGTCCAAATGATGACACAGAGGCATTTCTTTCTGGAGGTTTAGCCAAAGGAAACGGTCTTTTCTTTAACGATCAAGGAGCTGGTATGACGCAAGGGACTGACTATTGGGCTCAAGCTCGTGTTTCGTCAGGAGGATTCTTTGGAGCGCTTTCTTATAACTATAATGATGGTGGTTTAGAAGAAAACCCTACCTTTTTATACGCATCTGGATTTAGACAAGTTGCACGTCGATCTGCACTTGAGGCACAGCTGCAATATAACTTTGACGTACCTAGTTTCTTTGATTCTAGCTTTACAATTGGTGGAGATTACAGAGATATTTTCTCTGATTCAGCAAACACATTGTACGGTCGTTATGATGATAATGATGATTATATCATCGCTGGTGCATACCTCCAGGGAACATCTCGTTTTAGCGAGCAACTTGAATTAACCTATGCATTGCGTTATGATGATTTCAACATTTTTGACGAAGGACTTATCGCACCTCGTGTTGCCTTAGTTTATAAAATGAACGAGAAAAATACGTTTAGAGCATCTTTTAACAGATCTTCAAGTGGTCCTGTAGCTCTTCAACAGTTCATTGATTTCCCATTAGCAATTTTATCTCCTGGGGTACTTGATGTATGGTTAGCTGGTCAAGCAGATCCACACTTATTTGGCGACAGTCCTTACATTGACCTAGCACTAACACCAACTGAAGATACAATGTTGTCACCAGATGCTACCGGTTTACCAGCAGCATTTTTATATGGTGCAATCGCTGGGCAGCCTGGAGCAATCGCTGGTCTAGCTGAACTACTTGGACAAACTCTTGGAGCAAATGGCGCAAACCCATTAACAGGTGCAGGAGCTTTTGGAGCATGGGCACAATCCCCAGGAACAGCTGCAAGTTTATTTCAAGATAACGTGGGAATGTTCTATAAATACAACCTATTTACTCAAGAAAGCATGATGAATGCTGATGGTTCAGCCCAGCTGGATGATACTCCTAGATCTAAACCATCATTTACCAACAATATTGAAATAGGATATTCAGGATTATTATTTGATAAATTAAAAGTCGGAGTTGACTTTTACACTTATGAAGTCCAAGGATTTACTCAATTTACTGCTGTTGGACCAACTGTAGGACTCGTAGATTCTCCTGCTGATTTGGCTGCAGGATTATTGGGTACAGCAGCTGGTATCGACGATATCCCTGCTCAATTTGGAACCATTATTGCAAATAATTTTGCTTCATCTACCTTCGCTGGTACCTTGGATCCATTGACAAGAGCAGTAACAATAGGTTTCTTAGAACAAGCATTCACTGGTGCTGGAGCTAGTGCACTTGGAGCTGTCCCTGCTTCAGCTTATGCAGCATTGGGAGCAGTAGAAACAAATAGAGTTCCACAAAACGATGGTGTTGTGCATATCCCTGCTGGATATCGTCGTTTCCAAGATGCTAAAAGAAGCCACTACGGGATCGACGTAGACCTTGAATATTTTGCAAACGAAAACTACTCTTTCTTTGCGAATGGTTCTTGGTTAAGTCAAACTGAATGGGCTATTGGTGATGATGATCTACCATTTACATCTTACTTAAACGCTCCGCAAACAAGAGCTAGAGCTGGTGTACGTTTTTCTGATGATAACTCTAGATGGTCTATCTCTTATCAATATGATGAAGCATTCTATGCGAACGTAGGTCAATTTGCTGGAATGGCTCCAGAGAAGAACTTAATCGATGCTAACATTGGTTATACCTTAAGCAACGGAGTACGTTTTGATCTTACAGCATCTAACTTATTTGATAGAAAATATCGTGCATTTGCGAATATGCCAATTATCGGAAGACGTATAATTGGAAAAATCACCTTTGATCTATAATAATTACTGGATCAGCTAGTATGAAAGACAAAATAGCATTCATTACTGGTGCTGCCAAAGGAATCGGAAGAGCAACAGCCGTTGCTCTTTCGACCTCTGGTTGCCAAGTAATCCTCACTGATATTGATCAAAACGCCCTAGATCAAACCAAGAATGAAATTGAAAATGCTGGTGGCAAAGCCACTACTTATTTACTCGATGTATCTAGCCAAGAACAGGTAAACGCCGTTCACCAAAAGGCTTTAAAAGAGCATCAACACATTGACTATTTCGTCAATAATGCAGGCATAGGAGGTGTCTTAACTCCCATCCATTTAATGACAGCAGAGAACTGGAATAATGTAATTAATGTTGATCTCAACAGCATATTCTACTGCTTACATGCACAAATAAATATCCTCTTACCACAAGGCGGTGGGAACATTGTCAATGTTGCCTCACTCGCTGGTAAAAAAGGCGTTATGGCTGGATCTCATTATTCGGCGGCAAAACACGGGGTCATCGGGATCACTAAAAGTGCTGCGATAGAATATGGCGCGCATAACATTCGCGTTAATGCCATTTGTCCCTCTTTTTTAGAAACCGATATTATTCAAGCGGTACCTCAACAAATACTCGATTTTGTAAAACAACATCGTGTTCCACTAAAACGGCATGGTAAAGCAGAAGAAGCTGGAGAAACAATCAAGTGGTTACTATCAGATCAATCTTCATTTGTCAACGGTCACGCCTTAGTGATGGATGGCGGTATGAACGCTGGATAACTCACCCTAAACTTTCTTATTTTTAGTGATTTGCAGCTTCTAAAGCAGTAGACTTTTTCCTCTTTTTTCTTATCTTGAGGTGATATGTTTGCACCCTCATTATTTGAAAATAAAACCATCCTTGTTAGTGGTGGAAGAAGCGGAATAGGCTTTGCCATTTCAAAAGCATTTCTCGAACATGGTGCAGAAGTTTTTATCGCATCGCGGAAAAAAGAGTTGCTCGAAAAAGCCGCAGAAGAGTTGAACCAATTCGGAAAGTGCCATGCAGTCCCTTGTGACATTCGTTCTCCCGAAGACATCAATGCTTTAGCGACAGCCATTCAAGAAACCACAGGCCGTTTAGATATCCTAATCAATAATGCAGGAGGACAATTCCCTGCCCCTGCGCATGTCATGGCAGAAAAAGGTTGGGCAGCGGTCATCAATAACAACCTTAACGGCACCTTTTATATGTGCCAAAAAATAGCGAACAGCTTTTTTATCCCACAAAACAGCGGCAACATCATCAATATAACGGCAAATGTCTTGCGGGGTTTCCCTGGGATGGCACATACAGGTGCAGCACGTGCTGGAGTAGAAAATTTAACAAAGAGTCTGGGACAAGAATGGGCGACCTATGGGATTAGGGTAAATGCAGTCGCTCCCGGCACCATTGACACCACTGGCTTAGACAACTACCCACCTTTTATGCGAAATTTCTTTCGTAAAACTGAAGGTAAAAACTTGATGAAACGCTTTGGAAAAGCAGAAGATGTAGCAAACGCAGTACTCTTTCTTTCCAGCCCACTGGCAAGTTATATTAGCGGGGTAACCCTTCCCGTAGATGGTTTAGAACATCTTGCTGGGGATAGAATGGATATGTATAACGCATTAATGAAGATGATGAAATAAAATTACTCGATATGAAACTTTTTAAAACACTTATAGCATTCGTACTAATCACTGGAATGGCGTATCTTGGTTTTTATCCTATCCCTCTTGATCCAATAGCACGAAAAGCTCCCCCGTTCCCCGGCTTAAAAGGAGTGTATCAACCCAATAATCAATTAGCTAAAACTAATTTAATCTCCCTCCCTTCACTAGGTCCAGAATCTATCGTTCGTCATCCTGATGGACACTTTTTTACGGGTTTAGCCAATGGGGACATCGTTCAATTTAATGCAAAAGGAGAAGAACAAAACATTATCGCCAATACGGGTGGACGCCCATTAGGAATGAAAATCACCCCCAGTGGGGAACTCATCATCGCAGATCAAATCAAAGGGCTGATCAAATTAGACAGCGCTAATAAAATCAGTATTCTAGTAGATCAATACAAAGGAGAATCCCTAAAATTTATCGATGATCTCGACATTAGTAAAGAAGGCATCGTCTATTTTAGTAATGCCACCCAACGCAACCCCGATGTGGTTGAAAATGAAGCCTGGGAACAAAGAGCATCAGGGGCTATTTTTGCCTTTGACCTCAATACAGAGCAATTGCGCTTAATCAAAGACGACTTGTTTTTTGCGAATGGGGTTGCCCTTAATGCTACCCAAGACTATTTTGTCTTCAGTGAAACCTTTGGCTTTAGCCTTAAAAAATACTGGCTTAAAGGACCAAAAGCTGGAACGATCGAAATTTTCAATGATCGTTTACCCGGTTTTCCAGACAATGTTACCTTTAACAAAGGCATCTTTTGGGTCGCTATCCCCACACAACGGGTTATCAATATTGAACCCTTATTTGAATATCCCTTTATACGATCAATGATTTTACGCCTCCCAGAAGCTGTGCGCAATGCGGTCTTACCTCCTCGTTATGCCATGCTTTTAGGCTTTAACGAAGAGGGAAAAGTCATTTATAATCTTCAAGACCCCGGCGGAAAGTATGATTATATCACTAGTGTTTTACAAATTGAAAATCAATTATACTTGGGGAGTTTAAAAGAGCCCACCTTTGGGATATACTCCCTTGACTAAGGCAAAAATCAATAATAAAATGCCGATGGAAAACGCATCTTATGCATGCATTATTTATCCCTTTTAGACCAGTCAAAAATCAAAAACAAACTTTATATTGTAAAAAATATTAAATCGTAGAATAATTATTAAACCAAAAAATATTTATGTTCAATTTAGAAGGACAAGTCGCCATCATTACCGGTGGTGCACAAGGAATTGGAGAAGGTATCTGCCAGGTCTTTTGTAAGGCTGGAGCGACAGTCGCGTTGTGGGATGTACGTGACTCTGGTGCTGCCACAGCAGAAAAAATTAAAGCCGAAGGTGGAAACATCTTTTTTCAAAAAGTAGATATTACCGATCGAGCAGGCGTTGACAAAGCCGTTGCAGAAATCATTGAAGGCTACAGTAAAATTGATATTTTAATCAACAACGCTGGGGTTTTACGCGATCGCTCTTTTTTAAAAATGACCCAAGAAGAGTGGGATACCGTAATCAACGTTAACCTTAGTTCCCTTTTCACCACAACACAAGCCGTGCTGCCTTACATGCGTGAAGCAGGCTATGGACGGGTTATTTCGGCCTCTTCAGTGAATGGTTTTACAGGAGCCTTCGGCCAAACAAACTACTCGGCTACTAAAGCGGGTGTCGCCGGATTTACTAGAGCATTGGCCAGAGAGGTAGGGCGTTTTGGTATTACAGCAAATGCTGTTGCCCCAGGCTTTATCGAATCAGAAATGACCGCATCTATGCCCCCCGAAGTGGTCAAAGCGGGTATCGCCATGATACCAGTTGCCAGAATCGGTACCCCAGAAGATATGGGTCATGCCTATTTATATTTAGCCTCAAAAGAAGCAGGATTTATTAACGGAACTACCTTACATGCAAACGGTGGTGCCTTCCCAACATAGAAAAAATGAGTACACGTAAATTATTTGAATTAGATGGCAAAGTTGCTATTGTTACTGGCGCCAGTAAAGGAATTGGAAAAGCCATCGCTGAAGCCTTAGCAGAATACGGCGCTAAAGTTGTTGTAAGCAGTCGCGCGCAAGAAGCCGTAGACGAAGTTGCCAATGAAATTAAAGCCAATGGCCATGAAGCCACCGGGATTGCTTGCCATGTGGGGCGAGAAGATCAACGTAAAGAACTGGTTGAAAAAACCATCGCCGCTTATGGCGGAGTCGATATCTTAGTGAACAATGCAGCAACTAACCCCGTGTTTGCTCCAGTAGAAACCATTGAGAACGATATTTTTGATAAGGTAATGAACGTTAACGTTAAAGCCTGTTTTGATTTGGCGAAGCTTTGCTTCCCATCTATGAAAGAACGCAAAAGCGGAAGTATCATTAACATTGCCTCTGTGGAGGGAATGAAACCCAGTAATGGCTTGAGCATTTATAGTGTTAGTAAGTCGGCATTGATTATGTTAACCCAATCCCAAGCCAGTGAATGGGGGAAATATGGAATTCGTTCTAATGCAATTTGTCCAGGATTGATCAAAACAAAATTTAGTCAAGCCTTATGGACAAACGATACGTTAATGCAACAAGTCAACAATCACCTACCGCTTCGTCGTGCAGCAGAAACACATGAGCTCTCTGGGCTAGCCGTATATCTAGCCTCTGAAGCTTCTTCTTATACTACAGGAGCCGTTTTAAATGCAGATGGAGGTCATATGTTAACCTAAAAAAGAGCAATGGAACAAACCACTACCCCCTATGCTACTCAACTCAAGGAGCTTGAAGAGTTAAAAGATTATGTCGGAAAAGAATTAGGTCTGACCGAATGGATGACCATGGAACAAGAGCGCATCAATAGCTTCGCTGAAGCTACGGAAGATATGCAATGGATCCATACCGATCCAAAACGAAGCGCCGCCTTTTCTCCCTATAAGAAAACTGTCGCTCACGGCTTTTTAGTGCTTTCACTAGCCTCTAAAATTTCTTATGATGCCTTCTCGATTGAGAATATTGTTATGGGCGTTAACTATGGTTTAGACAAGGTGCGTTTTCCTAACGCAACTAAATCAGATGCAAAACTAAGGGGACGTGTCTCCTTAATGGCATACGACGCTATTCCAGGCGGTGCCAAATATAAAATGAAAATCGTCTTTGAATTAGAAGGTGAAGAAAAACCCGCTTGTGTCGCCGAATTTTTAGCCATGGCCTATACTATGCCTGCTTAGAAAAAAAAGACTATGACAAAAATAACCGAGGGTGCTTTTTACATCTCCTCTATAAAAGGACATAACTTAAACGTCTATTTGTTTGGAGAGAAAGTTGTTGAACCTGCAACTAAAATATAAAAACACTAGGTCATAGTATTGGTAAGAATTGAAATAAACCACACCGAAAATATCCTCAATGAATTATGTGATTATTTTAAACGTGTATTTAAAACGAATTAAATGGGAGTAGCATTAGACAAAGCAAAAGCAGTTCGCAAGGGAGAAAACCTCAACGAAACCGCTTTACAACAATATTTAGTCAAAAACTTAGGACAAGAACAAGGGAAACTAACGGTACAACAATTCCCTTCAGGTTTTTCAAACCTGACCTATTTGATACAATTTGCAGGAACAGATTATGTGTTGCGTCGTCCTCCCTTTGGGGCGAATATCAAATCTGGGCATGATATGGGACGGGAATACAAAATTCTTTCTGCCCTAAAAGGGAACTATGACAAAGCGCCCAAACCCATTCTTTTTTGCGAAGACTTAAGTATCCTTGAGGCGCCCTTTTATTTAATGGAACGGGTGCAAGGAACCATTTTAAGGTCCTCTACTCCTCAAGACCAAATGCCTAGTCCAGCACAATTTGAATTCCTTTCAAATAGCTTAGTCGATACCCTTGTTGAATTACATCAACTGGATTATAAATCGATTGGATTAGGAGATTTAGGGAATCCAGAAGGCTATGTAGAACGCCAAGTAGTAGGCTGGAGTAAACGCTATCAAAAAGCGAAAACCCATGACAACAAAGAAATGGAAGCAACCGCGCTTTGGCTCAACAACAACATGCCTAAAAAAAGCGGGGCGAGCCTAGTTCACAACGATTTTAAGTATGATAATCTAGTTCTAACCCCAGATGAAAACCTGAATGTAAAAGCAGTTTTAGACTGGGAAATGACTACCCTAGGGGATCCTTTGATGGATCTAGGTACCACTTTAGGCTATTGGATTCACCACACTGATCCAGATTTTATTGCGCAAAATCAACTCAATCTCACTACCCAAAAAGGGAATCCAACCCGGGGAGAGATTGTAGAAATGTATGCCAAAAAAAGCGGTCAAGCTGTAGATGACATCGTTTTCTACTTTGTTTTTGGGGTGTTTAAAATTGCTGTTATTGTACAACAAATATATTACCGCTATAGTCTGGGTCACACACAAGATCCACGCTTTAAGCATTTAGATAAAATTGTCGCCTTGTATGGTTTAGTGGCCCAGCAAGCGATACAAAAAAAGAAAATTGATCACTTATTTTAATCAAGACAATGGAAACGACGACAAAAAAAGATCTCGAAGATTTTAGACTCGAAACAAGACGATGGCTGGAGGAAAACTGTCCGGCGAGCATGCGCAAACCCATCAAAGACTCCAATGATTACTTCTGGGGTGGTCGCAATGCTATTTTTAACAATGAAGACCAAAAAGTTTGGTTTGAAAAAATGTTAGCAAAAAAGTGGATTGTTCCTTATTGGGACACCCAATATGGTGGAGGGGGCCTCTCTAGAGAAGAGAACAATATTCTTACCCAAGAAATGACTCGTCTTGGCTGTAGAAAACCCCTCTTTAGTTTTGGAATTTCAATGCTGGGCCCAGCCTTACATAAATTTGCTAACGAGGAACAAAAAATGCGCTTCCTCCCAGAGATCACCGCAGGAAAAACTTGGTGGTGTCAAGGCTATAGCGAGCCTAACGCAGGAAGTGATTTAGCCGGCTTGCAAACAAAAGCCGAGGATAAAGGTGACCACTATCTGGTCACTGGATCTAAAGTGTGGACCTCTTATGCAGATAAAGCAGATTGGATCTTTTGTTTAGTTAGAACAGATTTTGACGCTCCAAAACACAACGGAATTAGCTTTCTATTAATCGACATGGCCTCTGAAGGTGTAAGCACAAGACCCATCAAATTGATCAGTGGTAAATCTCCCTTTTGCGAGACTTTCTTTGATCATGTGAAGGTACCCAAAGAAAATTTGATCGGGACACTTAATGAAGGATGGAGCATTGCGAAATACCTCCTAACCCACGAACGCCAAATGATTGGAGGTGTTGGAGAAACAGATCAACGTCGAGAATTGCATGATATCGCAAAAGATCATCTACCAATGAAAGACGGGAAAATCACCGATACAGTTTTGCGCAATGAACTAGCGGTACAGGATATGAACGATAAGATCTTTGAGATGACCATTCAACGCATTATGGATGAAGCCAAAACCGGTGTAAATGCTGGAGCACTTTCTTCCTTCTTTAAATATTATGGAACTGAACAAAATGTTTCTCGCATGGAATTAATGACCGCCATTACCGGAAGTGAGGGACTTGTTTGGGAAGGCGAAGATAAAGACGCCATGAACCAGGCAAGATTATTTTGTCGCTCTAAAGGAAATACCATCGAAGGTGGAACCTCTGAGGTTCAACTTGGGATTATTTCAAAACGTATCTTAAACCTCCCTTCTTAAAACAATCCTATGGCACTTATATTAAACGAAGAACAAAAAATGCTCAAGGATTCTGCGAACGAATTCTTAGCAGCAAACGCACCCGTAGAACAATTTAGAACATTAAGAGATAACAACTATGAAGCCTTTGACGCCGATCTTTGGCCCGCCATAGTAGAAATGGGATGGACCGCTTTAACGATTCCAGAAGAATATAACGGCTTAGATTTTGGCTATGTTGGTTTAGGACAAGTCTTAGAAGAAATGGGGCGCAATTTAACTAAAGCTCCTTTATTATCTTCAATCGCTTTGGGCGGAACCGCCCTAGTTAATTCAACTAATGCAGGCCTAAAATCATCTTGGATTCCAGAAATCATGAATGGGACAAAACGCTTAGCCTTTGCTACAGATGAAAAGAATTATTTTGATCCTACAGCCATCGAAACTACTGCAGTTACTACGGCAGAAGGATACAGTATTAACGGAACCAAAAAAATGGTGATCGATGGAGCTGGTGCAGATGCTTATGTGGTTGTAGCCAAAACAGACGAGGGAGAATCTGCCTTGTTTCTAGTGGATGCAGCCAATAAAGGAATTACTATTCAAACAGACGTTTTATTAGACGCGGGTACATATGCCAGCTTGAGTTTTGAGCAGGTCAACATCGCCAATGACCAACGTATAAGCGAACCAGGAAAAGGAAAAAGTCTTCTCAACTTAGTCAATAATACTGGAGCCATCTGCCTTTCGGCAGAGATGATGGGGATGATCCATGCTGCTTTTGAACAGACCGTTGCATATTTACAAGAACGCACCCAATTTGGGAAACGCATTGGTAGCTATCAAGCCCTGCAACACAGAGCTGCAAAAATGTTTTGTGAAATTGAACTGTGCAAAAGTGTAGTGATTACCGCCTTAAAAGGTTTAGATAAACAAGCAGAAAATTTAGATGAGTTAGCCAGTTTGGCCAAAGCAAAACTAGGTGAAACCATCAAGGTCGTTTCAAATGAAGCCATGCAAATGCACGGCGGTATTGGCGTTACCGACGATGTCAATATTGGGTTTTACTTTAAACGTGCCCGCGTCGCACAACGATTATTTGGAGATTACAATTATCACCTCGACCGTTATGCGAGCTTAAAGCAATATTAAAACAATATCCCTTAGTTGACTCCCGGTTGGCTAAGGGTAAAGTTTTCTTCTTCTTTCACTTGATCAACCATGTTTTTGACCTCTTTTAAGAGTGCTTTTGCATCGTAAACAACACCGTTGCTAATGGTGTATTTCACCCCTCCTACTCTAACAACTTTGTTATCACTGGTTAATTTTATTGCGCCGGTTCCATAGAGCACTTTTAGGTTTTCTAGTGGATTTGCATCCACTAAAACCATATCAGCTAATTTACCTACTTCTATCGTTCCTATTTGGTCGTCCATTTTAAGTGCCTCTGCACCGTTGAGGGTAGCAGAACGGATCACCTCAAGTGGATGAAAACCTGCTTCGCGCAATAATTCTAACTCGCGCACATAGGCAAAACCATATAATTGAAAAATAAATCCAGAGTCAGATCCTGTGGTCACTCTTCCTCCACGGTTTTTATATTCGTTGACAAAGGTCATCCAAAGTGTATAATTCTGTTTCCAAGCAATCTCTTGCTCTGTACCCCAAAAATGCCAGTAAGATCCATGGGATATCTTAGACGGCTGATAGAAACGCCAAAGACTGGGTAGGGTGTAATCTTCGTGCCATTCTGCGCGACGTGATCGATGTAAATCTCGACTGGCTTCATAGATGTTAAAGGTGGGGTCCAAAGTGAAATCAAGGGCTAACAATTCTTCCATCACCCAGTTCCAATGTTCTGAATAAGGTTTAGCAGCTTGTTGCCATAGTTTCCCCGCTTGTTCAAAGCGATGTTGTTCATTTTGATAGTTGTAATCCAAAGGATAATCTTGAACAGTTTTATCGTCAAATAAAGCTTCTGGCAAACCATACCAATGCTCCATGCTGGTGAGTCCAGCTCTGGCAGAATGCAATACGTTCCAGCGAGCAACACTTAATTGTGCATGATGACAGGCAGAGCCTAATCCTAGCTTTTTGTTTTCGTCTAGGGCGGCTTCCATAATTTCGGGCGAAGCCCCAAAAAACTTAATTCCGTCTGAGCCCGCTTTGGCGTTAGCCCTTACCCACGATCTCGCTTCTTCAGGAGTATTGATGCCATTTTCGGCACCAGTCCCAAAACCAGTGTATTGAATAATTCGCGGCGCAATAATTTTATTTTGTGCACTTTTTTGCTTCAAATCTAAGGTCCAATCTCGACTGCGTCCACTGGGTTCTCTCACCGTGGTAACGCCATGGGCCAGCCACAATTTAAATACATAATCCCAATCTGCGCCTTGTGATACTCCCCCAATATGGCCGTGCATATCGATAAAGCCAGGGAGTAAATACATGCCCTCGGCATCGATTTCCTTTCCACCTTCTTTTAATACGGGTCTTCTTTTATCGTTGATTTCAACCCCAGGATAACCCACAGTTTTTACTTGAGTAATCACATTGTTTTCTACCACTACATCAACAGGTCCCAGCGGTGGTGCACCATTACCATTAATTAGTATTACCCCTCGAATAATCATTTGATCAAATGGACCCTCTGCTAGTTGGGCATGTACCACTATTGTCGAGAGTAAGAATACTGCAAATAATAAGCGATTGTTTTTCATTTTCTTTTGTTGTGTAGCTAAAACTATAAAAAAATGGTGATACAGAATCACAATAACTTATTTAACAATTGGTATGGTTTATGTGTATAATTTATTTACTATTTTTATATGTATAAATTGTAAAATTGTATGTTGTGTGAATTTTTTTCTGTAAAGAAATTTATTTTGATGGCTTTCTTACTCTGTTTGATGAGCAAAGCTTTCTGTGCACAATATGATTTTGACCAACCTCTTCTAAACAAAGTTTATAGCTCTCCTAATCAGGTAGATATTGCTAATAATGGAACCTACACATCGCTTTTTACAAAGCTTTCTTTTGAATCTGATCTCAAAAATACTCAGCCGATTCAACTCTCCAAAAAAAGTTTACAACCGCTCCAAAAAAATACACTATACAAAAGCTTACTTCTTAGACAAGGAGACAATATTTTAAAAACTACAGGAGGAATTAACTCAAGCTCCTGAATTAATCACCAAGGAACAACATGTTACGTAATCTTATTTTTTCTGCTTTTTACTTATTCTTTACCCCATTATTATGGGCAAATGAATCTATTGTTTCTTCATCGAATGAAAGAATATCAGCGAACTCTCTTTTAAATACTTGTACCATATCGATTAGCGACGTTCAAGGATCAATTAGTGGACAAACGGTGAGCTATCAAGAAACACTAGAACCTATTGTCATAAGTTTTGTGACAGATTGTAACGAAAATTTGGTTTTAGACTTTGCTCCTGGTCAGCTTCCCTCAGGGATCAACTATACTTTTGCCAATAATCAACTTACCATTGAAGGGACAATAGAAGATGAAACCCCGCAAGAATATACCTGGACAGCAGAAGTCAACAACAGCATCCCCGTAGATGAAACAAATCCAGCAGGGGTGAGTGCCACAACCTCTATCAGTTTAAACGGTTCTATTACAGTAACTCCAACAGTACCAAACGATTTTGAAGGTCCTGTTATGTCAGAATTTTCCCTTTCACCAAGTCCAATTGATCTATCTAACGGTTCTGTAACAGTAACTGCTTCGATTAGAATAACAGATCAAACAGGAGTCGCAACCCCTAGTTCAAATTATGGTGGAGCTTACATCACGGGGACCCCCAGTGGAAACATTTATTTCTCTCATTGGGTTAGAGTGAGTGGCGATCAATTTGATGGAATTTATGAATGTTTTAAAACCATTGAACCAAATCAAATCCCCGAAGGTGATTACAACCTAAGAGTAGAATCAATTAACATTAATGACCTCAATGGGTTTAATGCTATCCCAACGTATACTCCAGTTTCAATCACTGTAATTAATCCCGTTAGCGGTGATTTTGAAGGTCCTGTTATGTCAGAATTTTCCCTTTCACCAAGTCCAATTGATCTATCTAACGGTTCTGTAACAGTAACTGCTTCGGTTAGAATAACAGATCAAACAGGAGTCGCAACCCCTAGTTCAAATTATGGTGGAGCTTACATCACGGGGACCCCCAGTGGAAACATTTATTTCTCTCATTGGGTTAGAGTGAGTGGCGATCAATTTGATGGAATTTATGAATGTTTTAAAACCATTGAACCAAATCAAATCCCCGAAGGTGATTACAACCTAAGAGTAGAATCAATTAACATTAATGACCTCAATGGGTTTAATGCTATCCCACCTGCTGGTGCTGTAGGTGTTAGTGTGATTAATCCTGCTCAAGGATGCACTTATGCTTCATTAAACGTTATTTATGGGGGTCTCAACCAAAATATAACCCAAGGAGAAGCCATAGAATCCATTAGCATACAATTAGATACCGACTGTGTTAATAACAATAATAATACTATTCTCAACTCCTCCTCAGAAGGTTTACCCCTTGGGGTAACATATAGCTTTGATGGAGCTAACAATATTGTTATTGTGAGTGGTACACCCTCTTCACAAGGAACTTATAGTTATGTGATCAAATATTACAATGGTCAAACAATTGATAGTTCGACAGTATCTGCCACAATTGGAGGAACAATCACTGTTATTGCAAATTCTACCACCTCAACTTCAACTGCGAATTCTGGAAATATATATTTTGAAAATGGCACTTGTAAATGTCCGAATGCTACTGTGGGAGAAACCTCAGAAATTAATGGTATTACTTATACAGCAGTAGATGACACTTCTTTACGAAGTGAGATCGCAACAGGAAATGTAAATTTATGTACTTCCTTAGTAACTGATATGAATGTGCTCTTTAATGAAAATAGTTCATTTAATGAAAATATAAGTTTTTGGGACACATCAAATGTACTTGGTATGCAACTTACTTTTGCTGGTGCGTCCTCGTTCAACCAGGATATCAGTAACTGGAATACACAAAATGTAGGTGCAATGAATGGAATGTTTGCTGGAGCAACATCTTTCAATCAAAATATTGGAGGATGGGATATTTCAAGCGTAACGGACATATGGGAAATGTTTCTATATGCTTCTTCCTTTAATCAAAATTTAAGTTCTTGGAATACGAGTAACATTGTTAGTATGAGAAGTATGTTTGAAGGCGCATTAACATTTAATCAAAACATCTCAAATTGGGATACATCTTCTGTAATAGATATGAGTAGAATGTTTTTTGAAGCCACCAGTTTCAATCAAAATATTGGGGGATGGAATTTAATTAATGTGCTATTAATCGACAATATGTTCAATGGAGCTACTGTTTTTAATCAAAATATTGGAGGGTGGAATACATCGAATGTATTTGGTATGTCAGGAGTTTTCGATTCTGCTGAGAGTTTTAATCAAGACATTAGCAATTGGAACACTTCTTCCGTCAAAAATATGGAAAGCATGTTTTATGGGGCATATTCATTCAACAAGGATATTGGAAATTGGGATACAAGTCAAGTAAATGACATGAATAATATGTTTAGGGATGCATCTGTATTTAATCAAGATCTCTCCAACTGGTGCGTAGAAATAATTACTAATGAACCTGAAAACTTTGCAACTAATGCTGCATTAACTCAAGAGAATCAACCGGTATGGGGAGCAGCTTGCGGAGGAAATAACAATACAGCAGATCAGGATGGAGATGGTGTTGAGGATAGTGTCGATCTGTGTCCATACACGCCACAAGGTCAAAGTGTTAATGCCGCAGGTTGTCCAATAAACAATGTTAGCTGCGATTTCACTATAGTTGCTAACCCCTTTGATCAATCGCTAGAATTCTGTCCCGGGAAAGCGATTCCTCCTTTTGAATTTATAGTAGAGTCCAATTGTAGCTCTTCTTCTCTTTCTATTGACGTAACTGGCTTACCCAATGGAATTGACTATATTATTAAATCAATAGATGCTATTACCACCTTAACTTTTCAAGGAACGCCGACAACCCTAGGTAATGAAATAGCTAATATTAATATCTCAACGAGTAACTTCTCTTCTTCTGTGGGAGGACTAATTATTATTGATGAAAATTGTGGCGAGGGAGGGTCTGGAACTGGAACAGATACTACAAACGGGCAATACGATTCAGACTTTGACGGTGTGCCAGACCAATTTGACGATTGTCCTTACACGCCAATAGGTCAAGTAGTAAACCCCTTAGGTTGTCCTATTGAGCAAATCAATTGTTCTTTATCAATTGAAGGCAACATCAGAAAAGACATTTGTCTTGACCAAGAAATCGAACCTATTCGCTTAGCATTATCGACCAGCTGTACGAGTACTTTCATTGATGCAAATATTATCGGACTACCTCCAGGACTGAGTTATTCGATGGAAAAAACTGAAGATGGGAATGAATTCATCATAGATGGTAAAGCATTTATCCCAGGGGATTATCAAGTAACAGTATTCTTTTATGATGTAGATAATTATGTTGAGCAAACAATCAATGGGCGAATTCGTGTACAAACAGATTGTAGTGCTACGGGAACTGGAACACAAAATGATCGTGACAAAGATGGTATCATTGACGAAAATGATCTTTGTCCTAACACTCAAGAAGGAGCAAGTGTAGATGAAAATGGTTGTGCCATTAGCGATGGAGATTGTACCATTGAAATTAATGAACCTGCCAATTTAGGAGACGAAATTGAATTGTGTATTAATACAGCTATGGATCGACTGGTCTTTACCATTGACACTAGTTGTAATAACTCTCGTATTGAAGTATTAGTAGAAGGATTACCGCCAGGTATTGACTACTACTTTTATTTGACTCCTTATGAAAAAGAATTTGTATTGTATGGGGTGCCGTATATACCTGGCACCTTTGAAGTAAATGTTATTATAACAGATACTAAAAACAATGTACAACAAGCCGTGGGTGGGACAATTGTTATAAAAAATGATTGTGAACAAGACCCATCAACAACTGGTACAACAACCTTTGAAGACCAAGACAATGACGGTGTAAAAGACGATCAAGATGAATGTCCTAATACCGCTCCTGGTACTGCCGTAGATCCTAAAGGATGTAGTGCAAAGCAGCAGGCAGATAACTTCTTAGGGGATGATGATAATGATGGAGTATTGAATTTTATCGATGCTTGTCCAGATACCGCAGCTGGGGTAATAGTTGATCCTAGAGGATGCTCACAGGAGCAAGGTGGTGTTTCTGACTATATACTCGATACAGATGCAGATGGAATAATTGACCTTATTGATCTTTGTCCAGATACTGCAGAAGGTGATACTGTGAATGAATTTGGTTGTTCTCAAGCACAATTGGCTGAAATTACTGATTTTGATCAAGACGGAGTAGATAATGAATTTGATCAGTGTCCCTTTACTCCACCAGGACAGCAAGTAAACGAAAACGGCTGTTCAGCCATTGATAAAGATTATGATCTAGACGGCGTTCCTGATTCAGTTGACGCCTGTCCTAACACACCTGCAGGGGAATATGTAGATGAATATGGTTGTGCCATTGTAGAAAATGATAGTGATTTTGATGGAATCGTGAATGAGCTCGACCAATGTCCTTATTCTCCGCCCGGGATTGCTGTAAATGAGCTAGGTTGTAGCGAAGTTGAACAGCAAGCTAAAAATGATAACGCAGACGATGATGGTGACGGAATCATCAACCTCATTGATATCTGTCCAGACACACCAGAAGGAACCATTGTAAATGAAGTAGGCTGTACCCCAGAGGAAAGTTCTGTTCAAGAATCTACAGATAATGATCTCGATGGTATTTTAAACGATAATGATATTTGTCCAGGCACAGAACTAGGAGTTGCCGTAAATGAATTTGGTTGTCCCCTTTACGAACTCGATAGTGATTTTGATAAGGTAAACGATAACGAAGATTTATGTCCAAATACACCTGTTGGGGAACCCGTTAATCAATTTGGTTGTTCTATCGCACAGGTAGAAGCAGATGTTGATATGGATGGAGTCCCAAATGAAAAGGATTATTGTGCTGATACCCTTCCCTACTTCGAAGTCAACATCAATGGATGTTCAGAAGTTCAAATCGCCATAGATAACGATTTTGATGGAGTTCCGAATGAATATGACCAATGTTCAGACACTCTACCTTTAACAATAGTAGATGAAAATGGATGTTCCGAAGACCAAAGAGACAACGATCAGGATGGTGTTATTAACGCTTTAGACCGTTGTCCTGATACTCCATCTAACCAGAAAGTAGACCCATATGGCTGCGCTGAAATTGAAGTAGATGGAGATGATGATCAAGATGGTGTAAATAATAGTATAGATCAATGTCCTGGTACATCAGCTGGCTTAGCAGTTGATGACAAAGGATGTCCTTACAAAGCGCCAATAATCCTAGAACAAACCTTTGAACAAAAGGAAAATAGTAGAGATATTGAAACCGAAGAAATTAGAACTTTCTTAGGAAAAGTACTCTACAGAGATCCTAACGCTAGCGATGGATCCACCTCCAATATTGACCTTTCAATCGTTGCAGATGGAAATGCTGAACTATTCGAATTAGCTGGGGATTCCATTTTCTTAGTTGGAAGAACAGATTTTGAAGAAAATCCAACCCCTAGCTTCACTGTAGTAGCAACAAACAATTTGAACCAAAGTACAGAAAAAGAAATAGTCCTTAAGGTATTAGATATTCCTAACACTCAAAAGGTCGCTAATTTTGAAGTAGCTGTATTCAATGTCGAAAACGAATCAACAGGTGCCAAAGTTAATTATACCCGCTATTTAAAT
>Ga0209716_1000168_pt1 | contig 68325 bp, 82 predicted proteins | sample COGITO_mtgs_1205_FD_184811 | JGI IMG/M metagenome (GOLD analysis project Ga0209716, IMG submission 184811) | Pelagic marine microbial communities from North Sea - COGITO_mtgs_120531 (SPAdes) (version 2) | ecosystem: Environmental > Aquatic > Marine > Epipelagic ... | reverse complement strand
GATATAAACATTACGTCCACCGTCGTATGTCCAAACATCTAAGTTAGTTTCAACTAACGAACTATTTACTACAAATGCAGGAGCAGTCCAGCTATCTGAGATCGGTGAAGTTAGTGACAAGTTAGTAAGAGATAATTCGTCAGCTCTAGCAAGTATTGCTTCGCCGCCTGCTGCAAAGTTTCCTTTTACTTTATTAAGCACTAGTCTATTTTCGCCGCCCGCAGTGTCGATTGCAACTACTGTAGCAGTTGCACCTGAAGTTGCGCCTCTAATAACTGTTCCAACACCTGGTTGATTAAGAACATTTGTCAAGTCGTCAGTAACTACAAGATAAGCAGTTAAGAAGTCTCTGTAAGATTGCGAATATTTAAACGCTCCGGAGTCTTCAGTATCCCAAATTATTTTTCTAGTCTTAGATTCGTTTGAAGTAACTTGAATTTCTAATTTTGCAAGGCCGTCTGTAGGCCAGTTAATAAATTGCAGCACAACATTACTAAATGTATTAATATCGTATGCTACTGTGAACGCTTGATAGTGTCCACGATTGTATTCTATTGTAGTGTTAGTCTGTATACTACCAATAGCATTAAATCCTAGTTGTGATTGCACTAGTTCAACTTGCTGAATCTTGTTAAAGTTCATTAAGTTGTCAGCATTGTTTTTAACAGTAGTATTTTGCAATACATCTATTTCAGTTTTTGCTGCACTTAAACTGTTTTTAATTGTTCCAAAGTTATCACGAAATCCTTGCGAGTCGTTGTCAACGCCGGCTACTGGGTATGCTTCGTTAATATCTTGATAGTTAATGTTACTTGCCATGTTTTGTTATCTCCACTTGTATTTATATTGACTTATTATTTCTAGGCCAAACTATGAATTGTGTATTACTATTACCCAATGTAGCATCAATGATATATCTGTCTACATAATAATCAAATTGTGTAAACTCAAATCCTGTAGACTTCTGATAGTTTTTTATTTTTAAAATTAATTCTGCTGACTTGCCTGGTTTACAATATGCTATCGGAATAGCTCTAACATAACCCGGTTGCTTACCTGTTAATGATTGTCTAGTTTTCATCCATAACGGTAAGAATCTATTATCAGTTATACCAATGCCTTGAAGTCTTCTTCTCATGTTAGTTAGAGAACTAACATATTTTGTATTCGGTGCATTAGGGTTGATATCGCTATCAACAGTAAGTGCGTCAATTGAATTTCTAAAGAACATAGGATCATCTCTATTATATAACGTATCGTTAGGATCAATGATTCCTTTTACAATATCAGCATTGGTTTGGTCTGCTGTTATTTCTTCAGCTGAATTTGAAATCTTAATAGTTTCAGCTGCTGATATAATATCTTCAGTGTCGCCTGCATTAAGTTTTTCGTATGGATCTAATAGTTCCAAGTAAACAACTTCGTATATTGCTCCTTCGGTTTCTACCTGTTTTGCTTCAGCTGTTTTTAGTTCACCAATACGTAGACTTCTCGGCTTGTGACCAACACTAGTTACTGCTGCAAATTCTCCGTATGATTTTGATTCAATTCCTGCATAGATTAGACTGTTAAGATTACGCTGAATTCCAAAGTTTTCATCGTATGGTCTATAGATAATATCAGTACTGAACACATTGGAATCAGATACAAATGTATTCCATGCAAGTTTTTTCTCGCTTGCCATCAAAGGTTTAACAAACACATTACTGTATGCTCGGTCAGCAAGCGGAGTAATAGTCATAGTAAATGTTCTTCTAACAGCGTTAATAGTAAATTTGTCCTTGGCTTCTATAGTAAATGTATAGCTTCTATCTAATGTAGTAGATGCTCCATCGAAACTTAAGAATCCGTTATCAAAGATAGTAATGCCAGGCTTATCAATAGTTGCAAACTGTCTAACTCTGCCAATTATTTCGCCGTCTTCGATTAGTGACAATCCGTTTGGTAACTTTCCGTCTACTAGTTTGTAAACAACTGTTGTACCTGGGAATGTACTTTCTGCTGCAATCTTAACTGTACTAACTGAGTTAGCCGGAATGTCGCCAAGGTCACTTGGTGTTATCCAGTTAATAGCGCCATCTGCTTCGCCCTGTACTCTTACGGTAAACTGTTTACGCTCTGAAATAAACTCGTCATCGTCTAGCTCAGTAATTGTTGTACTAAATGCAAAAGACACAGTACCTTGTGTTATATTATCATTAGCAAACTGTAAGCCACTATCAAATGTTACTCTAACATATGAATTTGTATCAATTACTACTTCGTCTACTGCTGTAACTTTTAAGTTCTTTTTCTTTACAGGGTCGTATGTAGTTGCGCCAACAATAGTAAGTAGATCATCTTTTGTACTTGTGCTAAAGAATAGTTGAGTATCGCCGATAGCAAATGGTCTTGCAACATAACCATATACAACTACAATGTCAGCAACACTTGGATTGTATCTTGTTGCACGGACTGTAAAATTAAATTCTTTAGTAACTTCAGGTTGGTAAGGATAAACTCCTGCAACTTCACCTGTGATGTAATCTAGTGTCAATCCTGTTGGCAATATACTTGGAGTTCCGTCAATGTTTACTGGCTCAAGTTGATAATCAATCGGACCAATAAGACTATTTGGATCAAACACATCTATTACAAGTGTAATAAAACTACCTGCACGTTTAACACCTAAGTTAGCAGGCGTAGTAAATATAGGCTTGCGAACAAATGTCATATCCGCTGTAAACAGATCTTGACTTGATTTAGTACTTACGTTGTCTGCTCTTGCAGCATCGTCACCTACAACATATATTCTAAATTGTCTTTTAGCAATCGAATCGCTGTCGTTTACACTAACAATAAACTCGTAAAAGCGGCTGGCTTTCTTAGGAGAACGTGTTGGATCACTTTCATCGTATCCTACATTGTCATACAAGAAACTATCATAACCGCTTTGCGAACGTATTGCGTAGTCATACGGATTAAAGTCGTATCGATCTGAGCTATAGCCACCGCCTGTTACCGCTTCAAAACCTAAAGGAGTAACAGGTTCAGTAAATCCAAATATACGCCCTTCTTTAGTTAGTGTTAATCCAGGTGGTAGTTCGCCACTATTGTCGCCTATAAAGAATTCTAATTCTTGTCCTGCTGCTATATCGTCGTCAGTTGCTAATAAGTTTATATCTACAAATTCACCGTCTAGTACATAGTATGTACTATTAGGTCCAACTGCTAGATTTCCTTCAGCAGTTAACCACTCGGGTTCGTCTGGGCCTTCAACTACTAATTTAAATGTTCTATCTTCAACAATACTTGCAGCGCCGTATTGCGCTCTAATAACAAAGTCGTATTCAAGAGTGTTAGGTACTTCTAACGGTGTTCCTCTAAGACGCTGTTTTTCAATTCGTAAACCTCTAGGAAGCGAACCGCTAATAATACTAAACTTAACATCGTTTAATCCTTCTTTGGTTCCTGTACCGTTTGGCAACAAAGGTGTGCTATAGTACTTCTTACCTATCAAGTAAGGATATGTGTTAGTATTAGGAGACTCTTTAAGGCAACTAGAAAAGTATGCATATGTACCATTTGGATATTCTGGAGTTACACAGAATCTTCCGTTATATTGATCTAGCAAACCTGTTCCTTCTAAGTAAGCCCAATCTTCTTCATAGTATCCATCCCTAGTATCACCGTTTTGTCTTAAGTCGTCACGCAATATATAACTCGAAGTCATAAACTCTGGGTGGCTATTTGCATCTAATGGATCACTGTATCCTAAACTTCCGTATATTGGATTTCCGTCAAAAGCATAACCAATAATTGGACTATGTTGAATACCAGTTACATAGCTGATCCAATCTTTCTCAAATAGATTTTTTACTGGTGGATCAAAACGTAATGAAATTTCAATGCCGTTATTTGCATCTATAGCAACATTTGCAACACCGTTAGCTCTTGTTTCTACCGGAACAGTTGTGTCATTAATAATAAATCCGTACTTTGATGTTCTACCATAGGTTACAATTCTAGATGTATCCAAGTCAATAGACAAAGGAGATTCTAAGTTAGCAATCCAAAAATCATTATTGTAAGATACAATATCATTAATTTCATAGTTTATAGAATTGATGTATAGTTCTTTATAGTTTTCTGGTTTAAAATATAAAAGTTTTGGATCTGTTACATAATGATAATCGCCGTTAACACTAGGAGGTCCTGAGCCATCATCAATAGTTGTTCCGTTTGCAACACTTAGTACATTATTACGTGTTAATCTTTCACCCTCAATATTTTCTACAATTGTTGATGCACTGTTGTATATAGCAACACCATTTATAGCAACACCTATTGCACCTGTAGGAGTATCTACTTTTACTTCTGGTGTATCAGGCTCTAGGGGAATAGTAAAAAGCCAATCTTGCGGAGTTGCTGGGAAACTGTTTTGCGGATTAGGGTACGGTCCAAACGCATGCTCAGGTAATCCTGTTGAACTTACATAAAACAGCTGATCGTCAAAATCAGTAAATGTTGCTTCACCAAAAAACTGTGAAGTTTGTAAGTTACTAATTTCAGATCCCAATGTAACTGGTAATTGTAAGTCGAACGTATCGCCTTCGATAATTTCAGGAATAAACTCTAACCAATAACTTTCATTTCTTGGTAATATGCTTCGTCCGTCAACAATAGGATTATCTTTTATTGCACGAAATGTTTTTCCGTTAAACGATACAACATCGCCAATGGAGTATGCTCTGGTTAAATCATAATCAGAGCCTAATAATAGTGTTCCTATATTGTAATCTGAACGTTGTTTCCATATACTTGTAGCCATAAACCCCTACCCTTTGTAGTATTTATCCGGCGAAAGGCAAGTTCTGTTGTTCGTTCCTTAACTTAAACACACCGTTGATAACTTTTAATCCATTTTTAGCAACATCAACAATTCCTTTATTATACGGATTAAACAAGTATCTGTTAGGTCCGTTTAATAAACTAAATGAATTAGTATAATCGTTGTCTAAACCAGTATCATTTAGCTTTGCAGTTTGTGCATTATTGATAGCCCAGTCTTGTACTTGTTGAGGAGTACGACCAGGATATGCTTGTAAATACAATGCTGCGGCGCCAGCAACTTGTGGAGACGCCATGCTTGTACCGCTGATGCTCATGCATCTATATGTTTCATTTAACGGATAGTTAAGCGACAATATTCCAAATTTGTTTATAGTAGAAGTTGTACTCATAATGCCGGTACCCGGTGCAAGAATATTTACTCCTGGGCCATGTTCGCTTGAAACAGCACGGATCTCTCCACCTGCTACATTGTCATCAACGTTTCCTACTATCATAGCACGATCACTAAATGGCGAGCCGCCTCTGTGATAGTAAACATTTCCGTTGGTACTTGACGTGTAAAAATTATCATAATCTACGCCGCCAGGAACGTCAATCTTTTGATATGAATTACCTGCTGCGATGCATACAAATATTCCTTCATCAATCATTTCTTCAACGTCAACGTCTACTGATGCTACTCTTACAACGTGTCTATATCCAGTACCGTTAAATGATCCGACCATACCTTTTGTAGTATCTCTAGCAGTTCCGGTCCACGGAGTACCTCTGTAGGTGCCTCCTGTTATATTAGAAAATACAGTCCCGTAGCCCCAACTCATATTAACAATTGTTGGTCTTTTCTTGCCAGTAACATCGTCTACTAGTTTGTTTCTATGCCATAGTTTAATAACATCAAACACATCACTAATAGGAATGCCTGTACCTGAATCACCGGGGCCTTCTAAGCCATTGACTTTAACACTATAGATCTGTGCGTTCTTTGCCCAACCATAGTTTGTTCCAGCAGCTATTCCGGCGCAATGTGTTCCGTGACCGTCATAATCTCTATAATGGTTTGCATTTTGTACACCAACTACGCCGCTTTGCTGATACCAATCAATAAGTTGTACACGACTGTTGCCTTTAGCATCATTAAATTCAGGATGTGAATATTCTATCCCACTGTCCTGAATAACAATGTCAACTCCACTTCCATCTAAATTGTAAGTATGATTAAACCCTGCTGGCACTGCTGTACTAGTATACGGATTATCTTGCTGATCACAACGTAATAGTCCCCAGTTTGCTCTTAGCGGATTAGAAGTAGAACCTGTTCTATCCATCGAAGCACCGCTTTGTACAACGTTAAGGCCAATTTGAATGTCGTCACGCTGTTCCGGCGGTATCTCTACTGCTAATACTCTACTATCGTTGCGCAATGCTGCTGCTTCTTCAACAGTTAAAGCATAATGAGTGTTACGTAGAGATCCTGGTCTTGCATTTGCAACATCAATTGACCTACTTGGAATGTCTCCTGCACCTGTTGATGCAATCATTTCTGTGTTAAAGGCATCGTAATCAACTCCTTTATTGAGTGTTACGATATATTCTTTTTCAGCCATTCTATTTTCCCTATTAAGCTACTGTAATTGTTCCGAACATTGCACCACCGTGGTTAGTACATACATAGTAAAGTGTTGCCGGAGCGTCCATTGGAACTGTCCAAACGTATACACCTTCGTTGTCGCCACTTGTGCCTGTTGTGTATAAATCACCTGCTGAGTAACCTGCTACACCCGGATCAACTGTTTGCAAATTAAACGGATGTGTTGCGCCGTTTGCACTATTATCAAATACATATGTATGGCCGCGATATACAGTAAATGCTGGATCACTTACAGTTCCAGCAAAACCTGGACCAGTAAATGTAAAGTCTGAAGTTCCGTTAGCGCCAAGTACCCATCCAAGTGTTGGACTCATCATAGGCATCCACATACCTGCTGTATATACATGCGGCTGTGGCAATGTAGCATCTGAAACAAATGCAGTATCGCCCTCGGCTGCTATAAATTCTGCTTGTAATCCTGCAAGTCCATATTCACCTAAACTAAACAGTCCGTCGATAATATTTACTTGTCCATTAGGTACAGCTATTTCTAAATTTGTTTCTGACTCTAAGCGTGGAACTCCTGCACCAGATGTATTAATAGTAGTTGCATCAACTTCAGCAACAGTTAGCCTTCCGTCAATACTAACATCGCTTGAGAAGTCAGTTGCTTGTACAATAGTAATGTTACTACTGTCAGATGTTTGTATCGAACTACCTACAATGTCAAGTCCACTAATCGCTACCGAACCACCTGCTAGACTTTGAATACCAACAGTGCCTGATCCTGCGTTAATATTAACGTTGCCATTAACAGAACTAATTGCAAGACCTTGTCCACTAGTTTCTTCTTGAATATCTGAAACTAATACTGCACCAGTAAATGTTGTTTGTGTTGCACTAATAGTTGTATTGGTAGCAGTTTCAAAGAAGTTAGTGTCAACGTAACCTTTAGTTGCTGCATGCAATGCTAGTGTTGGATCACCTGATAGTGTTAACGCTCCAAGCATTGGAATAGCACCACTTGTTGGAAGTTTTGTATTGTCTTCAATAACAATGTTTGTACTACCATTAAACGCAACACCGTTAATTGTTCTCGGAGTAGCTAGTGTTTGTGCTGTAGTTGCAGCAATGTTACCAGTTGCAGTTAAGTTTCCGCCTACTGTTAAGTTACCTGTTGTAACAGTACCAAATGTTACTGCTGTAGTTGTTAATGTAGCGCCTGATAAATCAACAGTTCCAGTAATCACTAACGGATTTAATGTTGTTGATAGTGTTGTACTTGCGCCGTCGTCTAATAAATTAAAATCTTGTCCTACAAGTTCAAGGTTGCCGCCGAGCGCACTAATAGTTAAATCTGGACCTCCGTTGATTGTAGCTACATTAAGAATTTGACCAGCATTTAGTGTGTTAATAGTTGAGTTGTTAAAATTACCTTCTACAGCACTAACGACATTATTAACGCCGTCAACGATCACAGTACTATCATCACCGAACACACTACCTACCATGTCGCCTTCTAGTTCGCCAAGTAGTAGACCTTCAAACGTACCAAAAATCGTAACACCGTCGTCGAGTGTTTGTGTTGCATCAATTACTATAGTTGTACCGTCATTAGCATAAACTGTGTTAAGCGTTGCGTTACCAGTTAAGTTACCTGTGACATTACCAGTTAAGTTGTTTACTAGTGTTCCTTCGATTACATCTGCAGGAATTGATGAATTCATACTATCAACTAGTAGTGTATCGTCAAAGCCTATAACGTCACCTTTTAGGGAACCAGTTGAGCCTCCGCCGTCTGCAACAAACTCTATATTGCCGCCTTCTACAGTAACACTACCAGTTAAAACAGATCCTGCAATTACCGACAACCAAGCTGCGCCATCGCCGCCTAGTGTGTATGTTAAATTAGTTGCTGGAAGAATATTACTTGCAACACCGCCTGCAAAGTTAATGGCATCATTTGCATCGCCTGTTCCAATGTTAATACTTCCGGAAAGTGTAATATCACCTGTAATGTCAATATTACCTGTACCAACTATATCGTGTCCTCTAAGATGCAAGTCACCGTCTAGGAAAGGATCATTTGGTGCAAGTTGTGCTTCTGAATAAAAAGGATCAGTTGGTGGAACACTTAGTCCAGCAACAACGCCGCCTCCTGATGCAGGATTTCCCCCCGGGGTAATACCATCCCCAACAAATATTTGTTTGTTGTCGATAGTATATATTAATTCACCGGTCTGTGGGGTATAGACTAGTCTCTCTGCCTCTGTACCCCTTTTAAGTTTTAGTGCCATTTTTATTTCTCCGTATCTGGTAATATCAACTGTTCTATGTATTTATTTAAATCCGTTAAGGTCCAGCATATGTGCCAAAGGTACCAAAGTCAGGTCCTGTAACATCTGCTTGCCCGAGTAGTCCTTGATCAATGTCAATTGTTGACAATAGATATGGAATGACAGAAGTAAATTGTCCGTTTATTGCGCCGAAATCAAAACTTGTTAGCGCACTCTCAAGTTCTCTAACATCAATATTATGTACTAAGCCTGTAACATTTCCTGTTAATGCTGCAAATATATTTGTTGCTGTAATATCACCTGTAATGTCAATATTACCTGTACCGTTGATGTCGTTATTGTTTAGATCTAAATTTCCAGCCAATGTGGGAGTCGGATCTTGACTTAGTCCTAATTCTGTTGCAGTACTATCGATTGTAATTGTATTATTACTAACTGTAGCACTTATGTTTGTTCCGCCTGCGATAGTAAATGTATCAACACCTACTTGAACAGTATCGGTGTTAGTGCCATCTGATATTGTTAGGTCGCCAGCACTTACTGCTGTAACCACAACAGTGTCGCCGGTGCCGTCTAATGTAATACCACTGCCCGCTTCGATCTTTTTAAACTGTAAAACACCTTCTATTTTTTGTTTAAAAAGTCCCACTCCATTATTTCCAATATTTAGGGCCGTGTTATCTAGCCCTAAATTTTGTTCTAAAAAAGTAAAGTTTTCATTGATCTTGTCAAATGCGGTTCTGATATTATCGCCAGTGCCGTCATTAGCAATATTACCAATGTTTATTTGTCTAATAGCCATTTTTGCTCCTCATTAGTATTTATCAGTACCTTACAATCTACCTACTGCAACTTCAACAATGCCTCTTGCGTCATCGTCTTTGTTGCTAATAGCTTTACCAATTACGCTGCCTGTTTTTGGATCATTGTTAACAATCGCAAATCCAGCAATGCCACTAGCAACTAGCATATCGCCTTTGCGCACTTTGCCTAGTACTTTACATGGTACACGACCTTGAAGTGCAACCTCTGCTACAAACTCGCCTGCGCATTCGCTGTTCATAGAGTAAGCTGGATTAGTTGTAACAACACCTGCCATTCTACGATCACCTGTAGTAGTAGTTGTTGTAACTTCTTCACTTCCGCCAAATACTAATACTGTGCCTGGTTCATACTCTGCATCAGCAACATATTTTTCTGCCAAGTCAGCATATGTAGCATCTAGTTTAGATCCTGCACTTAGACTCCAGTCACCTGTAATAGTGCCTGCTGTTGCTGCTGCACCAGTTGTTAGGTTAGCACCTTGGAATGTTCCTGCATAAACAGTTCCCCAGCCAGTAGTAGCATTACCAAGGTTAATTGAATTTACAGTTGGTAAAATACTAGTATCAACCTTAGCAACCATACTAATCGTATCAGTTGCAGCGTTACCTAAGTCTGTGTTGCCGGATACAACTAAGTTTCCTGAGATACTTGCACTTGATAGTGATGCTGCTGCAAAGTTAACATTACCTACTGCACCGCTAATTACTTCACTTGAAATAGTTGCGTTAGGTATAAACTTAAACTGGCTAGCACTGTCGTCATAACCAAAGAATCCTAATTTAGCTGTAGTACCATCATGCCAGCGATACAATATACCACGGTCTTTATTATCATCGGTCGCTGGTGCCGAATCTCCACCTAATGTAAATATTGGATCATCGACTGTAACAACTGTTGAGTTGAATGTAGTTGTTGTACCATTAACTGTTAGGTTGCCCGCAACTGTTAGGTTGTCGTCAATTTTAACACCATAGTTGCCTAGTGTGCCTGTATCAGTTGTGTCTCTTGATTTAATTACTAGCTCGTTACTACTTGCACTTGTAATTAAATCTGAACTTAGTCGCAAGTCGCCTGCATCTACAGTTACACCTGTTACTTTACCATTTGAGCCTGTTAATGATGCAGTAACGTTTGTACCGTTAGTAGCTTGTAGTGTAGACCCTGTCAGTGTATTAATACCAAACAAGTTTCCGCCGTCTGCTCTGATAACAACGTTGTTGTCAAAATCACGAATGTTAAGGACATACGGATCGCCAGCAGTGCCAGCTCCTGCTCTTTCTAGTACTGTTTGGCCAATAATTCTATAAGCTACTGCATTTATTCTACCGTTGGTGTCTGTTTTAACAATGTGTGCTGTTGCTGCTGCTTGACCATCATCGATGATTTCAACGCCATAGTCTGCTGTAATAGGAACTGCTGCGTTGCCACCGCCTGCTGCAACTGCCGCTGTGTGTGCAGTTCTTGAAACAAGACCTAATGTAGTACCAGGAATGTCTGAATGTAGTAATCCGCCACCTTCGTCGACTACAGTGCCAAACGCTACTTCTGAAACAGCACCCGGTGTAGAAGTAGTGCCGCTTCTACCTAATACAGTATCAGTATTAATCCATTGCAGTTTCTCAGGTGCAAGACCATCTGAAGTACTTGTAGCAGTTTTGTATTGTACAAAGCCTTGTGCATCTACATTAAAGTGTACACTACTGTAAGTGCTTAGTCCAAGTGCTGCCTGAATTTGTCTACTAGTTCCTGTTGGAGTAGATGCTCTATGATCTGCAACTTTCATTAACAATTTGCTTTGTTCGATATCTGCGCTATCGTTGACATCTGCATTTAAGATTACGTTATCTGTGATTTCCCAAATACTTGTGCCGCCAAAGTAAACTTCTACAACTGGCATAGTCGCGGTACCAAGTGCAACACTAACTGGTGTAGTTCCTACAGCATCGAATGGGAACGGTGGAACATCGTATGCTCCTGCTACAAGTGCTCCTCCTACTTCTCTAATTTTGATACTAGTTATACTACCATTAATATCAACACCAGTGACTTCAAGTTGTGTCGCTGGATATATATTTCCTTCAGGATCATTAGTACGTGTTCCACCGGTTAATTGAATAATATCGCCTACGCTTAGATCTGCGCCTGCATTACCTAGTTTAACAGCAACACTTCTTGCGGCAAATTTAAAGTCGTTGAATACATCGCCTGTTGAGTTAGTTCCAAATGATATCGGAAACGCTTCCTCTCCAGGGAACAAGTTAACTCGTCCTGTTGCAATAGATGTGTCTGGATTTGTAACTGTAAAGCTATCGCCAACTTGCGGCAATGATAGTACACTATCTGGAATAAATCGTATACGTGGGTTAGACCCTGCTAAGTCGAGTAACTGTGCAAACGTGCCTGTTGCTCCGCTAGTAAATGTAATGACACCGTCTGCCACAGGACTACCTGATGAGTAGAATGTGTCAATCGGAACTTCGTAAACACCACTAAACATTAGTGTGTCACCTGAAGCAGATGTCAATGTTTCAACATCATACAAGTTACTTAACTGCTGGGCAACACGAACTAGTCCGTCAACATAAATTTTAGTTGATGCATCTTGCTCGTTAATTGGGTTGCGCAAGTTAATAGCAGTATACGAGTCGGTAAAGTTCAAGTCACCTTCTAGTGGTGTTGATCCGTTTAGCGACACAAACCCTGGTCCTACACGCTGATTTGCAACAACACGACCTGATGCTGTTCCTAAGTCGCCGTGGATAATACCTAAACGTTTGTCAATGTACTGTCTTGTAGCAAACTCTGTTGGAACTGCGTCCGGTGCATTGTCTGTAAATTCTTCATCAACGGAGAATTCTTTAACTTCAACACCTCTACTAAACTGTAGTCCGTTAACGTTAGATAGTGCTAGTCGAGCATTGAATGTAATCTCACCAGTACCTTGGTCAATCTTAAAGAACTCACCAACTCTAAAGTTACCGTCTTGGTCAGTACTTGTGTAGAATGTACGTCCGCCATCTGACTCATCTGTTTCTCTAGTGAAAGAAGGTTGTTTAGGTTCACCGTAAACTGCATTAGGATAGTTAGTAGTGTTATATGAACCTGTACCAACATCAGCAAAGTCGTGGTTTGTAGCACGTAAGTTAGAAATACGTCTTGTAATTGTAGCCTTCTCACCCTGTGAAATACCTGCAATTAGAATTGTACGTTCATCTTCATCTGAACTTATTCTATGTACACCTAAGTTAATACCAGTAGTTGAACCAGGATTCAAATCGTTATCGTAATCGTTGTTGTTGATTGCAATGTACGGCCAACCTGTTACATCAGATCCGTCTTCGCCTGCGCCAGTGTAGTAGTTATTAACTTTGTGCAATTCGCCATTCCAGGCAAATATCATTTGACCACGTTTTAGTCGAGTAATGTCTCTGCTACTAAGAGTATCTTCTTGTATAGCAATCTTGACATCTCCTGATTTAGAACCGTATGTTCTAGTTCCTACAACTAAGTCAGTAACTTGTGCATTTGTATTGTCTACTGGTAGTTTAACAAAGCTGTATGAACTTTGTAGTGTAATTTGTGCAGCACTTGATCCAACAGCAGTTCCTAATGCATCATTACTTGCATAATCAATAGTATTGTATCCGATATCTGCTTCGTTAAAGTTAAGTGCATTTGCTTTCTTAATTGGTCTTGGTGCTGCAACATCGGTAAACACAAAGTTACGAATTGATCTAATTGTTACTAGTTCGTCAGTTGTTAACGGATGCGCTAGTCCAAACTGTTCAGACCCATCTGTTCCTGTTCCACCGAAGTTAATTTTAAGAACATTTTCATTTCTTGCTGCACCTGGAACACTATCACTAGTTGCTGCAATGCTGTTAATTTCATAGTAGCGAACATCTCTTGCAAACACAATATCAAATGTTGCTGCTCCGGTATTTACAGCTAGTCCAGTTATTGGTGTAACATCGTTAACCCATCCTGTGATGCTATTAGCATTTCCACTAATAACTACTGCATTAATAATTTCACCACTTCCGCCGACTGCTGTTACTTGAAGTTGCACTACAGTATTAGTGCTTGATCCACCTGGCAATGTAACGTCTAAGATTTCTGCTACAGAATATCCTGTACCTGCATTGTTAACAGTTACTTTCTTAGGTAACAGAGCACGTTCGTGTCTTACTTCGATGATAGAGTACTGTGGTGGAACATACTTGTAATCATAGATGTACATAGCTTGTTCACCAACTGCGCTTACTTGTGAAACTTTAGCAGTTTGAATCATGTCATCACGAAGTCTGATACTATCTGGAATTTCATCAGGGTCAACGCCTCTTGATACTAATCCCCAGTCACCGTAGATACTAGATCCGTTAAGTGAACGAATTTCACCGCCATTGCCTGCATAATATGATCTATGACAGTAATATGTAAACACTGATACAAGTTCGCAAAGTGCGTTGTTGGTTACATATACTCCGTATGCTAAATCGTTAACTTGTGTAAAGTCGTTAGCTAGAATAGATCTGTTACCAGCTGTTTCAATTATTACATTTGCTGGCTCAAAAGTATCAGCAGTTGTTCTATCACCTACTAAACTATAAGATGCTTCGAACGGAGCTGCTTGTTCGCCATTTGTAATAATATCAATAATATATGCAATGTTGTCTTGCACAATGTTTAGTGCGCCTGCTTCAGTCTGTATTCCACCGTCAAACGTTTGTGTTGCCGAAGAGTATGTTGTTGCTGGTGCTGTTTGTCCTAATACATTAACTGCTAGAGTCGAAATGTACTGAATGCCTGCACTAGTTTCAGCTAATTGATCTGTAATTGCTTTTAATGCACTTACGTTATCATAGTAAGACAATCCTGCTTCAACTGACTTTTCATAACTTTCGTTGTCTAAGTCTTCAATTAATGCATCAATAATATAACCAACGTCACGTCTACATAGTCCTTCGTTATATATAAACAAAGGATATGTTGCATTTACATAGCCAATAACTTCGTCTTGAATAAATTCTTTGTTAAGTTGTAATAGACTTTTTGCATTTGGGTTTTGATCTGGTACAGTGCCAACTGTAATACCTGCATTAATAAAAGGTGTGTTAGAATCAAAAATTAACGTACAATCGCCTGTTGTGGTGTTGCGATTAATAATGTCGTTAACTTGATAACGCTTACCCTTTTTAACAATGATAGTTGGAAGTGAAGGGAATCGTTTAAAGCTACCACTTCTCTTGTCTCTTATTCTCGCAGCAACTTCGGTTGAAGTATTGCCGACACCTTGCGGATTTCCTGCACCTGCATCGTACATGTAACCTTCTAGGTTACTTACTTTACCGTCAATAAGAATACCACCAGCAAATCTCTGTGTGTCACCTAGCGAACGTGTAAACGATGCTGCTGTTTGTGTGTATGGCGATTTAGTTTGGATCTGTCCGTCTGGGTCAAGAACTTCCATGAAACCACCATGATCTTGACAAGTAAATCCACTAATAAATGTTGCGTTGTTCATCAACAAGATGTCCATATCGCGGTTGTTTAGTGCAGGACTGTTAACGTCTTCTGGATCTGATAGATAATGATAACCATATTCAACTGCATCGATACTGATAATATATGTTACAAGATCTGTTACAGTTTCAAAATCTCCTGCATAGTCTGCATATTTTCTAACATTGTAATCTGGACCAATTTGGAATTCACCTTGACAAGCAATTAATGCAAACTCGTTAGAAGTGTCAGATGCTTGCACTACGCCTCTGGCGCCTGTCAAGTCTTGAATAACAACATCGCCTTGTGCTAATGTCTGTACGGTGTTAAAAGTAAGGTATTGTTTCTTTGTACCAGCGTTGCCGTCGTATGCTCTATCTCTACGGAAGTATGTTTTAGCCCATGGAGATTTTGAAATTGCATCTTTCGGACGTAGAATAACACGTCTAAAGTGATCACCACTTACAGATACGTTTTCTGCCATACGAATCGGATAGTCTTCTTCGTACTGACCTGATTCAATGAGTAGTGTGATCTGAACATCTTTAACAGAGTTACCATACTCAACTTCGTCACCTGGTTGGAAGTTAGCTTCAGGAGTTAGCAATTCAAAACGTATAATATCACTTTGTGCAGGTGCACCGCGCTGTGTGTAGTTTAATATTTTACCACGAACGTCACGACCAGTAATTAAACGTGTTGAAATAATTTTACCTGGAATAATATTGTTATTGTTAAAGTCTGCATTATCAGTATTATCACCTGCTTGGTCAACACCTGTGCCTTTGTGATCTAACTGAATGTCATAAACATTTGGCTGTCCAACTACAGGTTGCGGCGGAATAACTACCTTTGCTGCATAGTCTGGACCGTTGTACGTAATGACTTGACGATAAGGCCCTGTCATTTGTTGCTTGCCTGGACGAGCTACCGGATCGTAAGGTATAACAAAATCACGAGCAGGATCCATATCAATACGGTCAAAGTCGTCTAGTGTAATACTTGCATCACCGTAAATAACACGTTCGGCGTATCGTGCAGCATGTCCTACTGTTTTAAATGCATTAGCAAAAGAACGACCAATCGACTCTGGCGGCACATTGACCATATTATCGTCGCCACTATTCCAACTTACATAAAGGTTAACTTTAGAGTTTGGAGCAGTTTGGTCAACATAGTATTTTGATGCTGCTAATAAATCTTGTGCAAATACATCAGTAACATGTGTGTTTAGCGCACCAGTAGTAGAAGCAGTTAAAACATCTAAAGGACTCATGCTCCATTCTGTTAAATTGCCGTCGATTACTTCTACTTTTACGCTGTTAGTAACTGGAAATCTCACAGTAGCAATAGCACCAGTATTTGCTTGGATAATATTTTCATCTGCTTCTAGTGTAACTGGATCGTTTAGTAGTAATGTAAATCCGTTAGGCGCACCGTCTCCGCTTAGTTCACCTGGGTGATCAGCAAGCTGCAAATAGCCTGTCATTGTGTCGCCGCTTCTGCGTACTACGCTTTCGCGTGGCATAGCTTCGTCTGCGTTAAATAATCCTTTTAACGATTTGTCATATTCTGCATCTTGCAAGTAAATATTGCCAACAGAGTTAAATCCGTTTACAAAATTAGCCTTGCCTTCTTTTGCAAATTCTCTACTAGTGTAAAGCACAATAATGTCTTCTTCAAAGAACACTTCTTCAGCATTGGCATTATAGATAGTTAATGGAGATACTGCTGTATCAACCCACGAAACACCGTCAACTGATGTTTCTATTGTTCCTGCACTTACATTAAAGTTTCCTACAATATCTCTAATATATACGTTAGCATCATTTGTTACATTTTGTGCAACAATACCTTCAGCTGCACTTGCAAGCTGTCTTATTCTTAAACCCCTTGTTAGGTTAACAACACCTGTTAGTGCAAATTTAAATGCAGTATAGCGAGGAACTCTCATATAGTAAGTAAGTGAATTACTAAATCCTTCTGCGTTACCGATAAACTTAACTGCCTTTGCATCTTCATCACCTGCAAAGCCGTGATTAGCAATAGTAATCTTTCCGTCTGTAAGAGAATCAATTGCAAAAATAGGAGCACCTGTAGGTTCGGAGCGTAAACCTAACTCGCCGCGCATCTTATCTTGACCAATTTCTATGTAGTTTGCATCAGCAAAGCCTTTGTCGATAACTATGTCAGATGCACTGTAATTTGTATTGTAAGCATTATTAACACGTCTAACCATACGCTCTGTTGTGTCTACACCAACAATACCGTATTCATATCCTTGACCGCTGCGACCGTGTAGTGTTCCGCCTAGTTCTGGAGTACTATCTAATATAATGTTTGCTGCTGTATTTTCAATAATAATAGCACCCAACTCTGAGTCAAAGTTGACATTGATACCTTGGCCAGCTGCGCCCTTTAGTGTTTTAAACTGTAGTACATCAGTTCCGCCAACGTTAGTTACAACAGGAATTTTATCCTCTTGCCCTATCATTGTAGTCGGTGTATCAGCTAGGTCAACGAAGCCAATTGCGCCGCCTTGTCCTAAGAAACCGTAGATCTCATTAAAGTTTTGGTTTACTTTATTAAAGGATTCACGTAAACTATCACCAGTTCCGTCATTGCCCTCAACACCAATATTAATCTCGCGTCTTGCCATCTTTATTTGCTCCGTTAAATTGCTGGGATTGCCAGCTTGTCTATATCAAAATTTACGCTTATTCCGCATCCACATGCTGATTGAGCGTTAGGATTAATGATTTCAAACATTGAACCCATAATATCTTTTTTGTAATTTATTTCTGTTCCAACAAGAAACATAATACTTGCTGCACCAATTACAAATGTACAGTTGTTGTCTGTTTTTAGAACTACATCATTATCATCAACTTCGGTTGGAGATGCTATTGTGCCCCATTCGTATTCAAATCCTGCACAGCCACCGCCTTTTAGGTTAAGTGTAACTGCATAGCACTCATTTTCTTCACAAATTGTGTCGATTTGTTTCTTTGCAGTGTCAGTTAGTGTACAGATTGTCATTGAATGATCCTTCTTATGATAGTATTTATTTTTTATTTTTGTAATCTTAATGTAAATATACTTATGCTCTTAGAACAATACACAGAAAAAAATAAGTATACTCGAAAGTCAAAGAACGGCACAGAACACGTCTATTACCGTAATAAAACTTATATCAAGTTGCGGTGTGATTGCTGTATGGAAGCCTTTGTACGTGCAAAGTCAGCAATGGATCCTAAACGTCTTAGTAATTCCTACTATCACGTATGTAAGAACTGCGATAGTAAGAAATTTGCACAAGAACGTGGATTAGAAAAACGAAAGATATGGACAATGAAAGTTGATAGCTTAATAGATATCAGTATGCTATGAGTTGCATACGTAAGGCATCAACGACCTTGTGTGTAAATAGGTTTTGTTCTTTTTAATTATACTGCTGATCTTTTTTATTTCATCTAGAGAATCATTTGCTGCAATTTTAGCGTGTAGGTCTAAGTATTGCGCATCTAAACTTGAGTCTATATTCATATTTAAATATTGATTAACGTAGTGTGCAATCGATCTATGTGCTTCTACAGTAGGATGCCCGTCTGGAACTACTTTTGATTCCCAGGGTGCAAAAAAACTATAGCTTTTAAATTTGCCTTCGTCTACGTATCTATTAATATCATGTATTAACATTTTAGGATGTGATATTACTGAATTCCAGTCTGCTGGTATTTTAGAAGATTTATATCTACTCCAGTCATCCATAGTCAAGAAGTAATAATCAATATTTGCAGCTTCTAATATTTTTGCTGCTGCACATACATAATGATAAGTTTTAAATTTTAAATAATCTTCGTTCCACCAGTCAACATTCTGTTCGATGAAATCGCCTACGTAGTATCTATTTCCGGCTGCATCCCAACGTGGTGTTTGGTTAGGCTTCCAATAATCGAATCTTGGCCAGCTTGACCATTGTAGTATAACTTTTGTTTCACCTGGCACAAACTTTGATAAGTTTTGCATCATATTAAAAAATATGCGCTCGTTTCCTGCGCCAGATTCTGATACATTAAACGACTCAGTGTTACTCATTACAAGCAAGTCAGCCCATGTAGGCCAATAGTATGAACTATAAGAACACCCGTCGATATAAAGTTTCATTAATTAGTCTTCGCTTTTCCAAATAGTCCAAGCGCCGTAAAAAATTGCAGCATATGCAATTAAGTCTACTGGCACTAGTATCATAGCAACACCTGTTGCAATCAATACAGCACCATCTAGTGATGTTCGTTCAGTTAATCTTTTTGTAATCCAGTTAGTCATGTCCTAGTCTCCTTACCTGTCTTTCTAAATATGCAACTCTTGATTCTGTTGCACGTAGTTTATCTTCAATGCCAGTTACATACTTTTGCGACGGTATTGTGTGTTGAGTTCCGTCCTCACCTAATACAGTCATTGTATCAACGCCTTGACCTCGCAGTCCGCCTAATACTCTATTAGGATTCTTTTCAAATTTCGATTGGGTCTGGCTCGGCGACTTTTTGCCGTACATTCGATTCAAATAGCTCATTGTTGTTCTCCATACTATATTTATATAGTCCGATACTTGCTAGATTTTTTGCCTTAGCTTCGACCATAATATCTGCCCACTCTAAGTGTGACAACGCCCAGTCATTAACTGCACTATTCCACATGTAATCACTATGCGCTCTTAGTTTCGCTTTTTTGTAGCCTTGTTCCGTAAGCGCCGCAAAGTCCGGTCTTTGTGTTGCTGAGTGACCGGAAAGAAGATCTTCTCTACTGCAACTATAATGCATAGCAGGCCGAACACCGCGCCAACTAGCAATAACACGTTTGATCCTGTCGTCATTTCTATCAATATATTCTCCTTCGCGACACCAGTGGTGGTGGATGTCTAGCACCAGAGCGAGATCGTCTGCAAGCTCAAGACTGTCTTCGAGTCCCCATTTGTTTTCGTCGTTTTCGATTGTAATACAGTTTCTTGCCTCCGGTGAGAGACGTTTAAGCGCGGCTTTGATACCGGCTGGACCTTGGCGGCCTGAGATGTGTACGTTGCACTTAAAGTCTTGGAATGTGCGTCCGTAACCCATATAGCGGATGACATCGGTGTGATATTCAAATTCTTCTATGCTCCTCTCGACAATTTCGGGATTGTCACTAGCAAGAACGGTAAACTGACCAGGATGCATACTAAGTCTAACATCAAGTTTTCTTGCAAGCTCTCCGACTCTAGCAAATGCTTTTTCGCAATACGCTCGAACATCAGGTTGCTGCCAATAGTAAGTCCAATCACGCTGAGTGTAAACAGGAAGAACATCACTACCAAGTCTAACCATTCGTAACTCATACGGCAATCCTCCTACGTATTCAATTAAATTATAGTACGCTTGAATATTGTGTACCATAATATCCCACAAACGCTGCTCTGCAATATCTCGAGTCTGTCTGTTAAGCCACTGTACTGTTGTACTTTTTGTATTTAGTGGCCGTTGGATTTCTTCAAGCAGTTTTTTCTTTTGTGTTTGATCTGGATGCATGTACTTACATGCAAAGCCTATACGTTTTGTTACCATTTTCTATAACTCCCATCGAGTTCGTGTGTGCCTGAATTATGTATTGCCCACGCTATACAGTTGTACCATGCATAGTGAGGGTGCTGCCTAAGTTTTTTATACCATTGTATACATAGTATAACACGTTTTCTAATGAGTGTCAAGTTCGTATTCAAAGTTCTGACAATCCATATGTTTGTTCAAAAACTTTGCACCGTTCTTTAAATGAAAGTTTTTAGCCATTTCTGTTAAAGGACTTAGGGTAACAAACTTGTGTACTTTTAGTTTAGTCTTTTGAATATGTTCTGCAACAGCAAACACAATATCTCTTCCTGCGCCTCGATCATAACTCCAAACTGTATAAAATACTGCAACACTAGAACCAAGATGATTCATGTCTGCTTCACATGTAGGAATTTCGTCTGTGTAAGCTACACAGATGACCGCTCGTAGCTGTTCGAAACTCTCGTCTGAGTATAGTCCGTATACTTCACGACGACCGTTTAGACGCCATTCTGCGCTAATATGCGGACGCACAGGATCGTCCTTGATTACTTCTTTTACAATATGTTCATTTAATTTTAATAACATTAACTACTTTCTATTTCCAGTGTTCCTTGCACCAGGGGTCTATACAATTATGCGGGTTCGGATCTCCATGAAATACTGCAACACTTGTCTGCGACAATATTTCTGGATCACCTGGTGTCATAAAGTTACGTACACCTTGTTTGTCTCTTGCCATAGCGGGCTTTTTACGCATTTCCCACTTGTAACTTTGTATCCATTCGTCTGGCCAAAACTTAAATGCTTTGTCCTTTGTTTTAAAAAATATCCAATCTTGATCGCCGTGCATACGTCTTATTCCGCTGTTAGGGTCTTTTTCAAAATCTCTCCATACTTGTGGATTCTGTCCTGTGTTTAATCTAAACACACTACTGTTCATTCGATCCCAACTAGGAATAGAACACCGGTTGAAGTCTCGAATAATACAAAAGGCATCAGGTTCGTATGTCCAGAGATAATCAATATTTTTAAAAACAATAACATCTAGATCAAAGTATAATATAGTTCCATTGACCGGAAGTTCTGGATTAAAGAAATAAGGTTTGTACCACCATCCTTTAACTCCGTTAGTTTCCGGTAAAGGAAATACATGTACTGCTGGATCGATGCCTGTTGCATCTTCTGTAAAACATGCAAACTTAAAATCTATTGTACTATAACGCTTGGTCATTCTGTACAACGTATTTACATACTCACTAGTATACTTTCTTCCATGCTTTAAGCATACGACCCAACGTTCCATAAATTACGCCTCGTAGATTGCCGAGTTCGCACCATGTTCTGCACATTCTACTCGTACACAATAGCAACGGTTGTCGCTCATTTTACGCACAAGATTGTCTGCAAAGTTAAATGCGTGTTCTGCAAACTTCTCTGCACCTACACCATCCATAACAACAATTTCTGCTAGGTCAAGTTCTTGTAGTTCCATAAACTTTTCTAAGTATGGATCGTTTTTATCAATTGCAGTCTTGTGATCGAAGTTATCTTCCAACCACTTCTTCAAAGGCTTTAGTCCACCAAAGTCTACTGCCCAGTTCTTATGATCTAATTTGTTACATCCAAATGTAAATGTAAATGCTAGACTGTAACCGTGTAGCAAATGACAGTGTGAATGATCTGCGTTAGGTTGACGGAACACCGCTGATAGTCCGATGTTGTGTCCGTAATGTTTTGTTGAATAATATGCCATTTCTAGTCTCCTGTTTTAGTAGCAAGTATAACGGCAGCAGAGTATTTAGAGTGGGATGACGCTAAGACCACTTATTAAACTATATATTAACATATATCATAAACTTTGTCAATATCTAATCTTTCAATATTACTTAGCGACCATTCTTTTGGACGTTTCCAGTCTTGGTTAGCAAGTATAATGAATTTCTTATATTTGTATACTTCTGCAAGTTTTGCAAAATGAATAATCCAGTATCTCGGATCTACTGCACGATGATCTACTTTATTGTAGTTCTCTGTACCTTTGTATACGTTGTTATGTTTGTACTGTCCTTCACCTGATCCCCAGAGATCAAAGCCTAATACATATATTTTTTTATGATGTGTCTGGCAAGCGACTAGTTGTGCAAAGTTTCCACTGCCCCAATGAAAGGGATCGTCGTGTCTCTTGTCGCCTTCGTATGGAAGTTTTGGCACAGACTTTACATTGGGGTACTTAACTGCAAAGTATTTTACCCAATTGTCTCTAGTGTATATGTTACCTTTGAATTCTGCTTGACATGCTTCTATTACCATTCGTCTGTCTACACATACTAATTCGTCAACATGAAAATCTCTGTAAACTGCATTGCAACCTACCTTGTGCATGTTGATTTTATCTATGTCAATTCCAGATCGGCTTTCACCGTTACCAATTAATAGCATACAACTATTTATTGCGGGGCTCTACTATGAGTAGAATATTGTCAAACGTTTGTGATTTTTCTTGTGTGAAGATTAGATAGTTGCATACGAAATCACCTGTCATGCTCACACGGTATCTTCCACCTTCATGCATATCATCAGGAACTTCCATATGCCAACTGTTAGGAACTTCCTCGCCTGGACGAACATTGCGGAGATATTGTTTTGTAAATGCATCTAGTCTATGCGAGTGTGATCCGTCTTCTGCATATGCTACACCGTATACGCTAGTACTATTGCATTCGTGCTTTTTATATCCAACCATATAAAACTCAATATCTTTTTCGTTTGTAATTGGATTGTTTGTTATTTCAATCATAATATCTTGGAATACAAATGCATTTTTAAAACTTAGATAAGCAACTCCGAGACAAATAATAGTAACTAAACTAATTGCACTTATGATGTTTAAAATTCCTTTAACTATCATTTCTCTTAATTTCCTTTTCTAACTCGCTTTGTATTATAGCATTAATATTCCTAAATTCCGAGCGAACACTGTTTAAATTTTTTGTAGCTCTTCCAAGTGTTCTAACAAGCTGCCTAATAGTAAATATTGTCCAGAACCACCAGACTACTGCTGTAACAGAAAACAGACCCAGGCCAACATAAAACGCTGTGTCAAAATCTATTATTTGTAATGATACTAAAAGTATGGAAATTAGTAGAAATACAGGCGGCAATATTCTTGCATACAACTCCCATATTTCTACTTGTCTTTCAACTCTATCTTTTTTTGTGTTCTCCATACTGTATTTATTCTACAGTATGCATTTGTGATATTACGCTATTTTTAGCAATATTGTATCAGGATTGCAACGTCCGTTAAGTTTTGTATCAGTAGTCGGAATGTCATCTAAGAACTTGCGCAGTGCTACCTTACCTGCACCTTTGAATTCTTTCAACTGTGCTTCTGGCTTGCGTAGTGTCTTTTGGATACTTTGTGCTTCATCAAATCCTATGATTGTAGTACCCTTGACCTGCAAGCCACTCCCTGCTCGACCCATACCTTTGGGATCAATGTTCTTAGCAATATATTTGCCTAGCTTGCGTGTCTTGGTATTAAATACCCACAACTCGTTTGCACTAATAATATCTACAGGGTTAATACTTGCAAGTTTATACTTGTCGTCTGTCTTAGCGTACTTCAGCTTTTCAACTAGCTTGTCTGCACTCTTAGGCTTAGCCTTGCGCGGCGCACGAGTTGCTTTTGCTGTATCAATTACAAAGTCTAGTGATTGTATCAAACCTTCAATAGCACTTACAAACATCTTAATTTCTGCTTTCTTAAGATGCGCATATCCTTCTTTAAGTTGTGCCCACATGTCTGCTTCGTGTTCAGTCATCTTCTTTAATTGACCAGCTGTAGGCATACGCTCTAGGTCTTTGAAGTCAGCAATTTCGCCTTCAAAGAAGGACTTGATCTTACGAGCGTGTGCTTGCGTAACTCCTTGCTTTTGAAAATGCTTTTTAAAGTCAAAACCTTTTGGATCAAAGTTCTTACGATCATTGAACCAGCCATCTAACCATTCGTCAATTGCTTCGCTTTGTAATAGAGCTTGATCTCGGATGCGTTCTTGGATAGTAGGAACGTATACGTTCTGTTTGCTCGCCGCGTCTTCTTGCACTTCTGCAACAATTGCATTGCCTTCTTTAATAATTCGTTCTAGTTGAGGCTTGAGCCATGCAGTTACGGGCTTCAACTCGCCCGATGTACCAGGAAGACTGTCCCAGTGCTGTGCGTGTTTAGGATTAAGGTCTGGCATACCGAGACGCAACAATTTACAAATGTATCCAACAGTTACATTTATACCGCGTTTCTTTACAGCATCAATATCTGCCTTGGCGTAATCGTTTTCTTTCATCCATGCTAAGGTGTCTGGAAGTAAGTCACTAGCTTTAAAGTTTGCATACAAGTCGGCTTTGTAATCTCGTACTCGCTTGTGGTAATCTGCACCACTCCAATTTTCCCAATTTTCAAAATCATAAACATTTTTTTTGTTTTTTGCGATTGGTGCTAGACGTACTTTTTTACGCGGTGCCTTGATGCCGATGCCTTTTGCCATTTAACTTACTCCTAAGTTTTAATTTATATTACTTATTATATAGCAATGTAAATAAAATGTCAACCTATATTGGTCCTACTTCTTGGATTCGAACCAAGCCTCCAAAATCCACAATTTTGTGTGCTAACCACTAACACTAAAGTAGTACGTTTAACCTACGATTTCGATATCTACGCTTTCGCTGTAATACCCGTTGCTTGTACCGTACCAGCGAATATCTACACTACCTTTCATAGTTCTGAAACGGTAGTATGTCCAAGTTTCGCTTTCACTCCATTCGTCATCTTCATATTTGCTTTCGCCGTCGTAGTTGCTTACTTCCTCAACCAACAGCAAAGGAGTTCCTACTAAGTCATCCAAGTCACCTACGATGTCTTCAATGCTTACACTCTCGCAACAATCTTGGGCGTGATACATACGCACATAGTGATCTTCAGTCAAGTGGAAGCGAAGTTCGTAATCATCAAGATTTACTACTTTGCAAAGAATTCGTCCTTGCAAATCTTCAAACGATTTTACTGGATCTTGTAAATGGTTATATGTTGCGTACTTGCTCATCTTGTTCTCTCTACTATAAATGGTGCTAGAGGACGGATTCGAACCGCCGACACCCTGGGCTTCAACCAAGTGCTCTACCAACTGAGCTACTCTAGCATGGCAGTCCTGAAGGGACTCGAACCCCTAACCTACACGTTCGTAGCGTGTTGCTCTAATCCATTGAGCTACAGGACTAAACTGGTAGTAAATGATAGAATCGAACTATCTCTTCAGGCTTATGAGACCCGAGTCCGGACCACCGGATTTACTATGGAGTGCATGACAGGACTTGAACCTGCATAAAACGGATTTGCAATCCGGGGCCTAACCATTCAGCTACACATGCACATGGCTGGGGAGGAAGGATTCGAACCTTCGGTACACAGGATCAAAACCTGTTGCCTTACCGCTTGGCTACTCCCCAAAACTTGGTGGACTCTCTGGGATTCGAACCCAGGACCTACCGATTAAAAGTCGGTTGCTCTAACCAGCTGAGCTAAGAGTCCATGGTGGGGAAGTGTGGTTACGCTCCACTCCCGGTAAAAGACGAGTTTTACAGACTCGCTGCGGAAACTATCCGCTTTACTTCCCCTTGGTTGCTGTGGGTAGGATTGAACTACCGACCTAAGAGTTATCAGCTCTTTGCTCTACCACTGAGCTACACAGCATTAATTTGGCACCGGTGGAGAGAATCGAACTCCCTTCGCGCAGTTTTGGAGACTGCCGCTCTGCCAATGAGCTACACCGATATAAAACTTTTTCCTTCTTCCATAAAAAAACCCCTACTAATATCGCTACTAGCAGGGGTGTGTTAAAATAACTTTTCTTAACTACTACGTCAAGACACACTCCTGCCTTCGCTAAACCAGCGAATGCAATATTGTTGAATATGTTTCATCATTGTAGTCATTTCTATTTCTCTTTGTTTAATTCTTTGTATAACTTAATATACTATGTTATTTATCATCTGTCAACCACTATTTGACAATTTAGACAGAAAATTTAGTTTGGTATCCCGTAGGAGAATCGAACTCCTCTTTCCTGCGTGAAAGGCAAGCGTCCTAACCGATAGACGAACGGGACAAAAAACGGAAGTAAAAAAGCAAGTAATGAACTAGACAATGTGCATTAAGGTACTTCGCATCGCGCTTCACCTTCCAAGCAATCTACAATAAGCAACATGCAGAGGGCTTGTTTATTTCCAGCAATCAAAGTGCAACTGTTCTGTAAATCTGGAGCATACAAGCACGGAGACGTTTCAAGCGTCCTGAGCTATAGTTGTTGTTTAATTTCTAGTAAACTAGAAACACGTAACAACACGGTTGTCCATCCTCATCTCAATTTTACTTCCGGGTAGTTTTACTAAACTACCAAAACCTCTTAGAGGATGCCTGCTCGTTCTAAGAAACGTGCTGTTTCCTCATCCAACTCAATTTCTGTTTGAACATTAAGCTCAAGCAGTGTATCCTGCAACTTCTGCTTCTGACGCTTCAAGTCAGCAACAGTGCGTTTAAAATCTTCCACTTCTGCCTTGGTAAAGATTGAAGTGTCCACAGCTTCACGACCGTACCCGTAACGATCTTCCTTGCCGTCTTTCAACTTGGCAATCTTACCTTCAATAACAGCATCACTTAGACGAGCTGCTTTTGTAGCGTAGGTGTTGTTGAACTGGATTTCTTTCTCCAAGTGTGCAACATCTGCTAGCAAATCGTTAATGCTTTCATCAGCATTTGCACGAGCAACTGCTTTGCGGATAGCGTATAGCGCACCCACTAGCTTGTTGCGTGTTGCACTGTGAGTTATGAATACATCACGCACAGCATCGATCTGAGCAGAGTGATCTTCAAACTCGTTAACGCTTACTGATGTTTCGAAAGTCAAACCTTTGATCATTTCGTTGATGCTGTTCTGTACAGCGTTTGCTTTGCGTAGTGTAATGTTCATCTTCTTTTCCTTTGTGTATGTGTATATTATACAGTATTTTACTGCTTTGTCAACTATTATTTTAAAGTGGCATCAGCTTATTCTAGTCATTTGTTAACGGGCCCAGCTGCCTTCAAGCTACTATGTAGCTTCTTTTTACACCTACGTGGGTAACTAGAATTGTTTTTATTCCCACTCTTCAAAATAAACTTGGCGGAACCGACGAGACTCGAACTCGCGACATCCTGCGTGACAGGCAGGCACTCTAACCAACTGAGCTACGGCTCCAAATATGGTAGGACGTAACGGGTTCGAACCGCTGACATTTGCCGTGTAAAGGCAACGCTCTACCAACTGAGCTAACGTCCTATGGCGGAAGCGGTGGGATTCGAACCCACGGAACCTTGCGGTTCGCTAGTTTTCAAGACTAGTGCCTTCAGCCAGACTCGGCCACACTTCCTAATTGGTAGCAGGTGTTACACCCGCAATAAACTTTTAAAACTGGCAGTCCAACATGCACTCTTTTAACTTATCCGCCCAGGTCATTCGACAACGATAAGTACCAGTTAATTTGGAGCGGGAGAAGGGAATCGAACCCTCGTAGTAACGTTGGCAACGTTCTGCTCTACCATTGAGCTACACCCGCAATATATAAACGTATAGGCTCCTACTGAAAGTGCTATACAAACTCACCTACACTTTGTTTAACTTGCTCGCTCTATGAGCGTTGTAGGCTTAACCGCAATATGGTGTCAATCGAGGAGTCGAACCTCGCCGCAGTAGGTGACATGACGCCTGTAGTGTCTGTTACTGTTAGCGAACCCGCATTGACATATATGGTGGAGGTTACCGGGATCGAACCGATGACCTATTGCTTGCAAAGCAATCGCTCTCCCAACTGAGCTAAACCCCCGTTATTGGTCGGAGTACAAGGATTCGAACCTTGGACCCTCTGCTCCCAAAGCAGATGCGCTACCAGGCTGCGCCATACTCCGTAAATTAGTTTAAGCAGTTTTGCGTCCTACTTAGGACGGCCAGTCTCCTGGGCACCATTTGCTCAATTGTTTTACAAGGGGAACAAAACCCTTAAACTTGGTGCCCAATGAGGGACTCGAACCCCCACGCTTTCGCACTGGTACCTAAAACCAGCGTGTCTACCAATTCCACCAATTGGGCAATAAGATTCTAAAGGCTTAACTTGTCCCTACTAGGCAACAAGTGCTAAAGAATCATTGTATGGTGCCGCAACAAGGATTCGAACCCTGGACCTACTGATTACAAATCAGTTGCTCTACCAACTGAGCTATTGCGGCGTTATCTTCTTACTCTGCAACTAGGACAAAAATCATCGTGTCCTAGTTCAGTTTTACATTCACTACATGTTTTCATATAGTACTTATTCGTCGTTGTTGACATCTTCAACAATATTGAGTTGATAAGAACGAATAATTTGTTCTTCTAAGTCGTTCTTATTAAACTCACCCGATTCAAGTCTACGTAGTGCATCAGCTGCACTTGAGGCTTGCTTAGATCTAACTAGATAAGCACATACACCTACTAAGTCTGTTCTGTTGATGCCTGTTGCATCCATTGCTTCTTCAATAAAGACTCGTCCCATGTGTGTAACCTTTCATGCGTTACTGTTTCTATACATTAAGTATAACACCTACACCGTAGATGTCAACCTGTTAAATGGAGCGGGTGACAAGGATCGAACTTGCGACGAACAGCTTGGAAGGCTGACACTCTACCACTGAGTTACACCCGCATATTGGCTTTCCAGCTACCTTAGGAGTTTACCCTATAGTGTTTCACTTTACGCTATGACAGCTTTTAACTGAGAGATCATAGCAACTAAGACTGGAAACTTGGCGGAGCGACTGGGAGTCGAACCCAGTGACCGTTTGCACGGTCTACAGATTAGCAATCTGCTGCATTACCATCCTGCCCCCGCTCCGTAAACATATCCCCGATTTATCAGATTCGTTGCATCAGCTATACTGTATGCAGGATATGTTTAAACTTGGCTCCCAAGGACGGGCTCGAACCGCCGACCCAGTGATTAACAGTCACTTGCTCTACCAACTGAGCTACTTGGGAATAAACTCTACTTACAACTACACTGTTTGCAGACTCGAACTGCGGTTGCCCGTCGGCAAATGAGGACCACCTCACGAACGGAATCGAACCGTCTACCTCCCATTATTCACAGTGTATGTGTAAGTAGAGTTTTAGTGATGTATGTTGGTAGCATACATCTTCTACTTACATCTCCTATCATCGCTTGCGCTAAGGAGCGTAAAATTTTCTATCTAAATTGTCAAAGAGCGTGTAAACATTGCTGCTTACTGTTTATACAGTGTAACAAATAATCTTGTACTTGTCAACCTGTTTGTTTAATCTTTCTAGCAACTCTAAACTACTGTTCTTTGTTGCTATGTGTTTATTATAGTGTATTACTTAGTGCCTGTCAACTATTATTTTGCCTAATCATAAAAAAAGCCCCTAACATTTCTGCTAAGGGCTTTTAAAAATCTTGTAGTATGTTCTACTTAACTCTTACAAACCCCGCAGGCATCCGCACCCGGATTACTTGATCCGACTGTCGAATATTCTACTGATGTTAGTACGAGTTTCATTGAACTTACTTTTCCTTTTGTTATAGTTTATTTATCATCTTGAACAAAAAACTATCTGTTTATGAGTTTACAATACGTTCGTAAATCTCTTTCCAATTGTTTACTCGAGCAGCATTGCCGCTGTAGTCTTCGTTGTGATCATGAGCAATTAGAATACCATCTAGTCCCATGCTAATACCACAGTCTACGTTTTGTGGCTTGTCTTCAATCCAGTAACAACCTGTGTCACGATACTGTTCGAGTACATCATCCTTGTCAGCACCGGTATCTAAATAAATGTACTTTTCAAATACGCTGTCTCCAAACATCTCACGCAAGTTCTTAGTACGCAAATGTTGCGAATAATCATCATTGCTCAAACTAGTAATACAGTGGAAGATGTAACCGTGTTCTGCATGTAGTTTCTTGACATAGTGAATAGCATCACGCAGTGGCGGAAGTTTACGAATCCAGGCACTTTCGTTAAACATACGTACAAGACGCATTGTTTCAGCACGATCTAGTCCGTACTTGATGTCCATTTGATAGTTACCAGTTTCTACAATTGTATAACCATGTCGCTTCATCCATTGATCAAACGCATATTCCCAGTCAAACAACACACCGTCTGCGTCAGTTAAAATACATTTATTTTTCATATAGTGCCTCTTTCTATTGCCTTATTATGTTTATATTATACAATAGAAAGAGACTGCTGTCAACCTTTATTATACCATTCTGTTTCGTATTCTTCTACAATGTTTACTGCATTAATACGATCATAACGGAAACTGCGCCAACCTTTTGCGTTTACGTCCCACACACTTACAACTGCATCTGATATCTCGCGAACCTTCTTTTGGCTCATTGCATCTGTTTTAGTTGCAGCTGGCTTCATGTCTTCACGTAGCGTACAAGTCATTACACGCTTGTCACCATTGAGTTTAGTAAAGTCAACTACTAGTACGTTTTGTTCCAGTTGGAACTTTAGATCCGCTTTTGTCGGGATCCCCTTTAGTGTTGCTATCGTGTCGCTTACTTCTGTCATATTAGTCTCTCCTATTGCCAAACAACTGTAGCAGGGCAATAAACAAGTTAATGAAGTCTAAGTATAGTGTTAGTGCGCCTGCAACTTCCTGTGAGCGAGTATCACCGCCTTGACTTACAATTTGTCTAATCTTTTGTGTGTCGTAGGCTGTTAGACCCATAAACACAATAATAGCAATTGCACTGATTGCCATTTGCATTACAGTACTGCCGATAAAGATATTAACAATACTAGCAATAATAATTGCAATAAGTCCAACGAACATAAACTGTCCGATTGATGTTAAATCTTTCTTAGTTACATAGCCGTAAATACTCATAGTTAGGAATAAGATAGCCGCACCTAAGAACGCTGTAATAATACTCATACCTGTATACACTACAAAGATAGTAGCAAAGCTCAATCCCATAAGTGCCGCAAAGCCGTGTAGCATCATCTGTGCTGTGCTATAACTAACTTTGTGCATGTTAAAACTAATTGCAAAGATTGCAACTAGAGGTGCAAAAATAACAATGTATTGCATGATGCCTGTAAAAAAGAACTGCATTAGTGCAGGACTAGAACTTACAAGCCAACTAACTATCATTGATGTAATAACTGCTAGTGACATATGACCGTATACACGGTTCATTGCTGTGATAAGTTCGTCTGTTGTTTTCCAAGTTGTTGTATTCATAGTTCCTCCCAAATGCCTAATAGTTCTGCACCAATAAGCAAGAAGCCAGCTGCTACAAAGTTACCTGTAATCAATACAGCACCTGCGGCAATACGAACTACACTTTTTACAAGACTAATATAAAAATGTTTCTTGCTAGGATCTTTAGGCTCTACTTCTGTTTTTAACTTTTTCATTATCGTTTATCCACTACCTTATCTGCAAGGCCCCACTCGACAGCTTCGGCTGCTGAAAGGAACGTATCAAACTTCATAGTTTCTTTCATTTCTTCATAGGTTTTGCCTGCTGTATTGTGTTTGACATACAGTTCTGTTAGACGTTCATTGACTCGCTTAGACTCTTCAAACGCACGTCGATTGTCTTCCATCTCAAGCTCTTGTACATATACCGAACCTGAAGTACCACGTGTGCCTGAGCTTACACGGTGAATCATTGTACGACTGTTGGGCAGTACCATGCGGTTGCCTGCTTCGCCTGCCATAGCAAGGAATGAACCCATTGAACAGGCTTGGCCCATTACAATAGTGTACACAGGACAAGTGATAAACTGCATAGTGTCATAGATAGCAAGACCTTCACTTACAATGCCACCTGGACTGTTGATATACATATAGATAGGTTTATCACGTTCTTGACTTTCCAAGAACAATAGCTGACTACAAATAATACTTGCAGTGTGTTGTTCTACAGGACCGTCAAGCATAATAATGCGGTCTTTAAGTAGGCGGCTGTAAATATCATACGAGCGTTCGCCTTTTTGTGTTTGTTCAATTACTACTGGTACCAAAGGCATCTTATCTCTCCACTATTGGGTTTGTTGAATTTGTATCGTGGTAATCACCGCTTTTGTAATAGTCGCGGGTTGCTGTTTCTTTTACCATAATGCCGTCTCGCAAACGGTATGTTGTGATTTCTCTGCGGACTACACCAGTTGTGTCGCCATCAAAAGCATTTTTAAAAGGTCCATCTGTCATATTAATATCTCCTATCTTTAACTGTACGTTGCACCGGTCCTGGAGTAGTAAATTCCATACCATGTGCATTTCCTACATACGTTTTTCCATTCCAGCGCATGTGTATTTTATTAGTTGCAATGAATGCGTCAAGTGATTCATTTTCACGAATGTTGTCTACTTCAGCTTCAACACTCTGTTCGTTACGAGTATTAGTTAGCATTGCAGTTTTTTCGTATATAGTTTTCATGTTTTTCCTTGTAATTTTAGATTTAAAACAAAGTTCTCTACTAACAGTTTAACAATGATTGCAGCATCTGTCAAGTGATTTCTGTCCATTTCGAGAACATGAGCAGCCATCATTGTTATTGCCTGTTCTTCTGAAATGTTTAGTTCTTTCCAGTCTATCGGATCAGTGATATTAACTTCTTTTGCAAGGTCTATTAATAGCCTTAGCTCATTGTTAGTCGGTTCCATCATAATAATTTTAAATTCCTTCTATCGATAGGGTTACTGAGTTTAGAACAAGGTATACTAATACTAATTCTTTTTTCAAAAGGATCTGCGGCTTGATATGTGTTACTTGGAATAAACAACATGTCTCCAGGTCTTAGTATAGTATCAATAACAACACTTCCTGTTGGTCCCAGCTTATCGTACACCTTCCAAGCAGTTTCTCCCGACACTTGAAGTATAAAATTATCTTCAGTAACACAGTGTATCGGATGACTGTTAGATTTTCCGAGACTACAATGTACATGCATATCAGCTGTTACATTCATGATGTCTTCGATTTTTTTACATACTGCGTGAGTAGCAATACTGTGTACACTGAAATTTTCTAAAACAAGTGTATGACCTTGTTTGACATAATCCATTACTTGTTGCTTATCTGGTATAGCTTTGTCAAACCAGAAGCTGTTCGAATATTTTAAAGGTATCCTAGTAGCTAGTGTCTTATGTATAATACTCGGATTATATTGCCAAGGATTATTAATACAAAACTCGATGTCTTTCCAGTTTACTAATAGATTAGCATCATCTATATAGTCACGTAGCAAAAGAGGTGTATTATCAAGTATTTCCATTATTCCTCACAGTATTAATTTACTCTACAAGTATACTATCATTATGATTCAATGTCAACTATTAATGTTTCGTTACACGAAACAACTCTAAGACTAATCGTCTTATCGTAATATACTTCGTATATGAATAATATCTTAATAATTATTTTATTTCATGTAGATCATTTCAGTCAGACGGAACCTGCTAAGGTCCCATCCAATCTTTGACATACTTCATGTGAGTCGTATCCAGCCAAGACATTTGGAAGCAGGTGTTTTGTTGCATCTCCAAGGACTCTAGTCTTTTCCTTACCTGCACTGACATAGCTTGCGCTACCTATAACCTCGTTCCTAGTGTTATAGTGTTTAGGAGATGTTTGCTTTCGCAAAGGGGTGAACACGCCACACCACCGGCGACGAGCATTACCTCGGCTGGTTCTTGACGAATCGAGCGACCTCGATCAAACGGAGTTCTGATTTGCCTGTGAGATGTGCCTTAGCGTAAGTAATTATGCTGTTGTGTGCCTGAATTATATTGTAGTTAAACTCGTTACCAAGTTCATTGCGACTGCTGTGCCGCTGATTGAACTACCGATCATGATAGCTCTATCGCTCCATACCATTCCTACATATACCCAACAGGCACTTGCAATAAGATATGCTATTTGTCCGTACTGAATATAACCAGCACTGATAAGAAATACACCAGCAACAGCTAGTACAGTTGCAAACCATTTTACATACCAGTCTGGTGTTCCAGTTGGCGTAGTAGGTGTTAGATCCTCTACTTCTGTTTGTAGTTCGGCTAGTTCTTGTTTAAGACGTTTGCGTTCTTTACTCAGTTCCATAGCGAGCTTCGTAGCTCTGCTATTAGTACTTTCTTCGTGGTATTCGTCTTTTGTTAATTCTTCAGCCATACTTAATCCCACAAATTTTCGTAATATTTGCCAAACAGTCTAAAACCGTTGCTCATACGTTCTTGGTGTTTTTTTCTACCTTCGTCGTCTGTCCATTCAAAACGTCCGCCTAAGATTCTGCCATCTTCACTTTCAATATACGGACCGTAATAATCTTCTTCCCAATGGTCGCGATTCTTTTGTTCGAACGCCCAGATCATTTCGTCCATTACCCAATCCCAACGTTCAAAGAACTTAGGATCTACATCGCCACCTTTTGCATACTTGTTCTGTTGCGCCTTAGTAGCACGTAGTTCTTTTGGTACATCTTCCATGTCAACAAACGGAGCACCATGCTTGGTAGCTTTTAACTGTACAAGCATGGGCAAGATAATAGGAGCAAGGGTATGATCCATACTCCAAGTATCCCAGCGGTCTATACGTACCTTTACTTTCTGTGTACGTCTATCAAACCATATCCAGTTAAACACATTGTACACGCTTTGTATAGCGTCCTCGAGTCCTTCTAAGAACGCTTCTTTAAACGGCTGATGCTTGCCCGGGCCTAAACCTTTAGTACCGTACTCCGGCCAGTCCACATAACCATACTTTTTATTCATATGGTTGCTGTGTATGTTGCAGATTAATCTACTTGGATAGCTGCCTATCTTGACTTTCATTTTTTATTCCTCGTAGTACACTTGCCGCTCATACACATAGGGCAGTAGTGTTTGCGATCCTCATGCTCAGTTCCATATGCTATTATGACACTACATCCGTCGCAGAGCAAGGCTCCTCTGCCACCATTAAACTTGACTTGTGCAACTTTATATTTGCTCATAATAATCTACCACCATTACATTTTCTGGTTTGTCAGGAAGTTGGAATGTTTTTGCAAACTCCATTGCTTCGTGTGCGTCTTCAAACAGTTCGGGTTGTATATCCCAACAATTTTCTGTTTGTTTAGTAATATAAATCCAATCGTCTTTACCGTCAAGACAAACCATCACTGCGTACACGCTTTTTCTCCTCGTAATTGTGCATCAACATACTTAACTCATCTACCTTGTTTCCTGTTTCTAATACTTCAGGACATTTAGTTGCTAGTAAGTCTAAATCGTAGTTACCTGGATAGTGACGCAAACAGTAGTATGCTTGCTGGCGTACTTCTTTAGGAACACGAGGAGTTTTCTTTGGATCCATTAGATCTTTTAAGAACTCTTCTGTTCGCTTTACAGCATTGTAGCGTTCGTATGGTAATGTCATTTTAAATTAATCCATAGTCCAATCTGTGCAAATGCATAGCCTATCCAAATCATACCGTTAGGGATAGAACCCTTGTACCATTGCATCAATCCAACTGTGACGTAACCAATGCCTGTGGTTGCTACAATTATTTTTTCAATCATGATAGTCCAGTAATAAGTTGATAGTTGTCCCATGCCTTTTGTTGTGCAGGAGTATGTTCTTCTGTTGGCACTACACAGTCTAACCAGTAGTAGCGCATACGAGCAGGATGAGCGCCGAACTGACGTGGCTGATGTAGTTTACCAGTCTTATGCAAGCTGATCAAAATATCACGCATTGCAGCTTCATAGTCTTCTAGGCCCGCCCATTCGGGATGACTGAGTCCACCATACAAGTAACCCTCCCAGATACCATTCCAGTGTTTGTCATTGTTTGGATCAATATCTGTGCGAGCAACAATGACTAGCACATCTTCAATGTCTACCTTTCCCTCAAGTATATCTCGCATACAGCGACTTAAACTTAATCCAACTTTCATAAGTCATCAATTCCTAATTTAGTAATTTTGTCAATAAACACTTTGAGTGTGCGATTGTCATCTTGTAGCATGTAACGTACACGCTCATCGTCTTTCAAATATTTTACAAGAGCTCGTCCACTATCATCAATAACTTCAAAACGATTTACGCCACGCATTGCTTGATAGTCTTCACCATCGCCGATAGCATTGTGCAGTGCCATAAAGCCACAGTCCATACCACGTGCGTACATACCCGGATCAAATCCAAATACATTGTACATCACATAACGATAACTGCCGCGATCTTTTAGCTCACCTTGATGTAGGCGTTTGCACACAGCGTAGAAAGCATCTTCACGCTCTGTTTCGCTTAGACTGTTCCACCAAGCGTCATTGTCGGCTTCGTACTGTTTGCGATGCTTTTCCATCTCTTGTCCAATGTCGCTTAGTTTTTGCAGAGCAGCTTCACGTTCGTTCATCTTAACCTCTTTTGTCATACTACTAGTATAATTTCAAAAGGTTAAGTTGTCAACTATTGATTAACGTAATCTGGAAATTGTTTTGCAAAATCAACGGCATGCTCATCTAATTCAAAGTGAAAAGTATGTTCATACACATTTGTATAAGAACTAAAACTCCACTGATGCCGTTCGCAATTGCGGCGACACCATTCCTTGCCGCGAGTATCTAAGTCGCTGTGAAGCCGGACACTATGTCCAGGCTTCCAGCTATTCTTGTAGTCAAATTGTTCTTGAGGGGTCATATTAAATTACCGTGTGTTCGTTAGAGTTTGGGTTGATTCCAAACTTTTGTACACATAGGTCAACTACTGCATCTGGGATAACGGTATCCATTACAGTATTAGGAACCCAAATTCCTTTGAGATTTCCGTCTTTTCCGACGATTAGTCCATAGTCTGTTTCTGATAGTGATTGTTTAAATTCTAGTTCTATATTTGAATGACTCATAATATTCTCCTAAGTTGTAAAGTCAGCTTACTTCGGTATACTCGTGTTCTACAAATTTACCGTCTTGGATCTTAAATACGTCTACTTTACCACTACTACGGACGTAGGAGCGGCCACCGTCAATCATCTTGCCTTCAATTACTTTGTAATCATGTCGATGCTGACTGTAATAGTATTTACCATCAGCATCTTCTATCATTCCAAATTCAAAATTTTCTATTTGATCTGCATTAGTAATCATAATAGATGCATTGTCTGAAAAGGGATTCTGATACAATGCAAAGTAGCGATTACCAAACTGCGGATGCGGAGTAGCACGATAGAATACATCAGCTGCAAATTCAGCATGTTGTTGAATTGCTGTAGTACAAACGTACTTAACTTCTACACCGTCTTTTTCACTATAAATCTTTTCTACTTCTGCTGTGTTAAACAGCGGCTCGTGCTGTATATTCATCTTCTTTTACCTTTTTAGCGATAGTTTTGTGAATACCTGGGTTAACTTTTAGTACATGAGGCATCATTTCGTGTCTAATGTAGTTACGAGTATAACACGTATCTCGGTTGCTGTCATCCTCTTTATATTCTACATTCTTTAAATCTGCCCAAAGTTCAAAATCTCTTTTGCGTGTGAGACGGAACGGACGGATCACGTTCTTGTTGCGGTACGGAATGATTTTACCTGTGCCGTGCATACTGCTCCAAACCCAAGTTTCTACACAGTCGTCTAAATGATGTCCTGTTACAACTGTACCGTTGATGCTGTGAAAGAACTTGTAGCGTTCATTACGCCAGTATTCTTCTTGGCTTTCGTCGTCACGCTTTGCTCTACCAATTTGTCCATACATAAAGCCGCAGTCATATTTCTTTACTTGTACACTTACATGATTGAGTGCTTCGCGGCTAGTGACTGTACCATGGTCAAAGAACACAACAGTTACATCGTGGTTGTTAGACAGGAAGTCAAGTGCTGCCATTGAGTCTACGCCGCCTGAGCAGGCAACGAAAACTTCGCGAGGCAACTTGCCTTGTAGTTTTAACATTTTTACCTCTTATTCAGAGTCTAGTTCAAATGTGTATAATTGGCCGTCTTTGATTTTTAATAGCATTTTTGTTCCATTAGTTTGCGTCATCTTACGACCACCTTGGACCCAAATGCTATCATCCGGAGATCGTCTATAATCGTCTTTGTGCTTACTCCAAATAACGTCACCGTTATCAGCACGAGCACCTTCCCATTCTAGACCTTCTGCAAATTCATCACACGGCTTAATTACCCACTTAGTATTAAATGGATCTTGGTAGATAGCAACATAGTGGCCACCTTCTTTTTGTAATTGCTCTGAGTGTAATATAATGCAAGGATATTCAGTCCAAGCTAGCGCACCGCTCGATGGAACTTTTGCAAACGGCATATTTATTTCAGCAACAAATTTTGCATTACGTCCTTCACACGCAATGTTAAGTGCTTGTCTAGAGTACTTCTGATAATCTACTGTATTAATAATTGCCATTTCTATCTCCTATACACTATTTATACATTCGTCCAAACATGAGCTAAGTAACCTTTTCCGTTAGTATCGCCGCCGTTGTTTTCAACTTCAACGCCATTGTACTCGATTGACGTTACAGTGTCTTCACCGTTCAAATATTCTGTTGTATAAACTTTAAGTTTCTTAGGATCAAACTCACCTACAGTTTCGAAGATACCTTCAAAGAAGCATCCTTTTTCGCTTGAGTATAACTGTGCAATAGCTTCGCAATCTGGCTCGTCGTCTGCACAACCCATTTCAGTTAGTTCAATCTCGTAGTTGTTAGCTTCCATAATATTGTCAAGATATTCTTGTAGTGGTTCGCGATCTACAACATCTTCATCGCCTACAATATCTGCACCATACTCACTGCTTTCAACTTCAGTTACAGTGAGATATGCACTTCCCCATTCGACTCCCATTGAGTGTTCAAACTCTGTGTGCGATTCATACCAAGGACGCTTGTACATGTCATCGTCTGGATCGTTTAGAAACTGTGCTTCTACAGGAACTTCATCAAGTTCGTCGAAGTCGCAATCTTCTACATCGTCTGCAATCATATATTCGACTAGATCGTTGTCGCCATGCTCTTCTGTATGTGCGCTCCAAAAGTCAAGTGCAGCTTTTGAAATACCCATGTATGCACTTTCACCACCGTAGCCACTTAGCATGATACGATAGTAGCGTGGACCTTTGAGTGTTTCTACTAGTTCTGTTTTTTCTTCAGTCGTTGCCATTGTTTTATACCTTATATAGTTTGACATAATTAAGACGTGTTTCGTCTGCACTAAACAGTTTGTTTTTAGTATGCGATTTTACTTTAGCTTTAATGCGCTTGCGACTACCTACAGTATGTTCATATTTGTTCATAAAGCTAACAAGATTGCCATCTGTAGTAACACAGGTATAGTTGTAGCTTTCCCACTGACTGCTGTAACGCTTGTCAAGGACTTCAACTACAGTTTCTACTTTTTCGCCTACAGGTTCAATGTGCTTACTGTTACGGTACTCAACACGGATAGTTTTCTTTAGTCCGCTTTCGTGTTGATCGCGAGCAATAAACTCTGGAGCATAAGCAACACGACCCATACCCATAACCTTGACTTCGTCTTGTGACAGCTCTTTGACCATATCTGCTTTGAAGCCGTCAAGCTCACCTAAGCCAAGCATAACATATCGACGCATCCACTTGAGTGCTTCTTGCACACTAGCATAGTCTTCTTCAGTAGGTTCAAACATTTCAAAGTCTGAAGGAAGATACGGAGCGTCAGTAAGTTGTAGTTTCTTAGTCCAGTAGTAACGCACAAGACTCTTATTATCAAACTGTGTCTTATTGTTACCTTCTGAAAAGCGACGAGTGTCTTTGGTGTAGGTATTATTGTTAATACGATATGCCGCATATGCAACAGCAAGTGCGTCTGTGAGTGCTACAGTCTTAGGAGGAAGTGGTTTGCGAGCAATTGGAGTGTTATCTTCGTGTGCAAGCTCGTATGCAAGTTCCATGCGTTTGAACTCACGCTTGTCCATGCTGCCCCAATCAAGTGTGCTTGGATCTGGAAGTGTATTACCCATGCTGTGTGCCTCTGTGTTTGCCTATTTAATATAACTATTATAGCATCTATACACTAGATGTCAAGAGAAAACTGTCCAAAAAGTTTCTAACAGAATCTTCTGTCCACTTTACATTCTTATCAAATTTTGGAAGACGCCCAATTGCACTATTAAATCCGTATCCTTCTACTTCTTTCCATTTCTTACAATGCTCTTTAAAACAATCAGTAAGTAAAAAACTCTTAATGTTTTCTGCTTGCTCATCCGTTGCTTCAGTACAAGCGTGATTGACATCAAAGTCAGTTGTAGTAACGGTAATAGCTTGTTCATTAAATGATTTTGTTACACTTACTACTAATTTCTGCTTATTATGAAATTTAGGAACTGGCTTATTATATTGTACTAATGTAACAGTTTCTGCTAATTTATATACAGGATATTGAAATTCATCAGTTTGTGTTAGACTACGTCCGAAACGAGTGTCAACAGCATTGTATACGAACATTCGCTTACTAGGTTTATCTGCTGCCAATTTTAATGCATTATACAATGGCATAAAGTCTTTATCAACTACAGTGTAATCAACAATCATACTGTCGTTAGTTTGTGTGTACTCTGTATTGCCTTGCTTAACTGTTACAGGTCCGCTATACTCTTTGTCTACTACCCAAAAACAGGATTTAGTTTTTAAATGCTTGCTTGCTGAAAAATCTACAGTCTTCAAGCCTGGCAATCCAATTACACTGAAGCGTTTACTTTTCTTAAGAACTGACGTAGGCGTTACTAATATTAGCTTACCTTTTTCGGTCAGCATGTCTAGGCTAGCTTTAGCAAATTCGTTGTATTGTTTATTATTGCCGCCAGCAAGTTTTTTAATAAAGTTCGGATTACTTACAATAACATCATAGCTGTTATTGATATGATCAGTAGCATACTGTCCAGCTAGTTTATTTTTATTAACAGCATAGTTGATACGCATCTGATTTGATTCACAACCAAACACACGTTCTGCTATGTTAGTATGCCCGTGTTCTGTTAGGCGCCGTTCAATTTCTTTTACCACTTGACCGCCACCAATAGACGGATCAAAGAATGTTGTAGTAGTATCTGTCCAAACTGACGCAGGCAAGCAATCTAGCATTGCTGTAACTAATTCGTCAATTTCAAATTTTAATCTAGCCAGCATTGTCGTACATTACCTCTACCCAGTCTTGTTTAATAATATCTTGTTTAAACAAATAACTAATTGTTTCGGTCGATACTCCAAATTCTTCTTCAACGCACTCACGCATTGCATCGTCGTTTTCAACAACTTCCATTGCGTCTTTTAAAATTTTATTACCTGTTCCTAAGATAATGATATCTAAGTTTTCGATAATAGTAGTAATTACTTCACGAGCTTTTGCAATTTCTTTTTCTACAGAATGATCCTTCTTTACTCCGGATTTTTTAGTAGTTGCGCTATCACGAGTCTTTCCAGCTTGTGTTTTATCTTGCTTGTCGTTACGAAAGTAATCACTGTTGCCGTTGGCTAGTGCAGTGATAGCACCAGCACTTAGTAAATTAATATTTACAATTTTACCCAGTACACGACTAATTCCTTTACGTGCAAGAGCATATTCTAAGTAAGAATCGATATCTACTTTGATGGCGCCGTTTGGTTGACAATTCCAAATATCAATTGTGCGTAAAACATCACGCATTGCTTCTTGCAAACTTTTACCTGCGTTGCGCTTTTTATAGTTAAGAGCAGTTTCTACAACCATTGCATCAAACTTGTCATCACGATTAGGATCAAAGCTCAGGCTAAAGATGCGTCCTACTTTGCCTTCTTTGCCTGGCGTAAGAGTACGACTCATTTTTTGTAGTGTAGCACCATTATCTCCACGATCGTAAGCAAGATACAATTCAGTAATTTCAGGAATACTAAAACTACGTTGTGCCATTTGAGCAGCAATAATTAGTACAGGCCTGCCATTCTCTACAAAGCTCTTAACAATGCCTTCGGCTTTACGATTGTTTACTTTAACGCCGTTGTGCTTGATAGTCCCGCATAGTACTACTACTTCAAAACCAGGCAACGTTTCTTGTGCAATATTTCCAATAATTTCTAATACATCATTACGTGTATTTGCAGGCATAAACATCATTGCTACGCGAGCGTGATCTCTGCTATAAATTTCAGCTTGCAAATCTACATTGAGCTCGTCATGTCCGCCCTGGCCTAAGAACAAGCCTTGCAATGCACGAGTAAAGAATCCTTTTGACTTCAAAGGATTTGCTGCAAACTTTGCCCAACTAGGTAGTGTTTTAAAGTCTTCATCAACTTCTCCAGCAGCAATAGCACTATTAACAGGACCCATAAGATCCATTTGGTAACATGCAAAGTCTGGTGCAAGCAGATCTCGTTTTACGTTGACTTTAAAGTTTGCTAGCATTTTGCGTTGCCTTCTTTTGAATTAGCAGTTCTGGATATGTAACACTTACCATAGTATCAATTGGCCAATGTGTCGCTGCCCGTTCTGCATTAGTGCCCGTCATAATAATAGTATACACGGTTTCATCTAACTTGTCAATCAAAGGTTGCGCTTGTTTAATCTGATGTGCGCCAAAATCTGCTTCGTCTACAATAAGCATTTTACTATGCTCGTTATCAAACAAATAGTCAATACGCTCTTGTCGTTTGGTGCCGTTTGCTAGGCTTAGGTATGCAAATACTTTTTTGTTGTTTGCAAGAGCGTGTTCGATCTTTTCTTTGTAGCCGTCGATGCCCATGTCTACATGTACATAATTTGCAAACTGTTGGAACTGTACAAGGTCTGTAGCAAAGCTAGTAAACACTGTTTTAACGTAGCTTGCAACTACAACAATATCTACGTTCATTTCTACGGCAACAGCACCACTCCAAATAGTTTTACCAAAGCGGGCACATAGTTCTGCAAGAATACAGCGAGCACCGTTATTAAGTGCATCAACTACTTCTTCTGCTACTTCGTATTGCTTAGTGCTTAATCCTGCTTCAATTAATGGCTGACCTTGTTTAGCAAGAAATAAGTTAACACGCATATTGAGATCGTCAAATCCTAGTTTATGATACTCTTTACCTTGTGTACCAGGACTTCCGATAGCAGGACGTATAACGTCATCAATTTTACTTGCACCGTAAAACTTATCTTGAGATTTAGCAAACTCACTAATATCCCATACCTTTTTAAGTACAGCATCACTATCAAAGTGCCGAGCACGACGAGGGTACTGTGTTCGCATGTACTTGATAGTGTCTTCGACTGCTTCTTCGTATGTACAGTCTTTGCTTACAAAGTGATCGCCAAACTTTGACTCTTGCAAATTACTTGCAGTATCAAAGTGATTGTATACCATCATTCTCATTCGAAAAACTCATTAAATGTAGCTGTTGTTTTTGCTTTAACTGTTTGCCCAAGGCACATATCTTCAAATGAGTTACATTCGTGATCCCATGGATTGTATTCTTTTCTGTTTGAGCGTCGAGGAGTTCCGTCCATTGCAAACGGAATTTCAATATTTGATGTGCGTGGAATATGTGCGTATTCGCTATACGGAATTCTAAACCAATATGTTACTTCACGTTTGCGCTCGTATACTTGTACTAGCAAGTCGCCGGTCTTGTTGTAGATACCAGTAACTGGCGCAGAATATACTGTGCCATACGTACAAGTCCTTACAGTTGATAGTTTAGCATCACTGCCACAACTTAAATCAGCGTGGTCTTTACTAATAACTTCAGTTCCGGAGTAATTGGCAATAGCAATTTCAAATGCAGTACTAACTTCAATAATTCCTGTTTGAAGTAGTGTGTCTAATGTAGCTTGATCTAAACTATCAACATTAGGAAGGTAATCTTTGAATTGATTAAAATGTGCAATTTCGAGTTCTAGGTTTTCAAGTTTATTAGCCATGTTAAATGCCTTTATGTTTGTGCCTATACAACTATAATAACATCAGTTACGCAGTTGTCAATCTAAATCTGTGTCCAGGCCGCAGTGTGTCCATGTTTTTCAGCCCAACGGACAAATAGTCCCACTTCACGTCCGTGTGCTTCAATCTCCCATGGTAGATCCCAGTAGCTGGTTTTTTTAGGATTGTATGTTTTACCACACCATGTATCGTGTACTGGGTGCAGTTCACGTCTAGCATACTGTTTTACATGTACCATTTCGTGTGCAACAGTTTCTAACAGTTTACGCAACTTCAATGAACGATCGACCTCGATTTCAAATGTTCGATTGTTGTCAGTTTCCAAACAATACCCCATTGCACCTTGAGGAGCGCACAGCTTTACACTAATGTCAAGTGTACTCATACGAGGCATTAGAGTCTCAATACAGAACTCTACCATACTCTCTACATAAGCACGTTGATTGGGCTTGCCGCCTTTAATCGTTAGATTCGTCATCTCTTTCACCTACCTTAATGATTGTTAAAGTTTGTGTTTCTTCGTTAGTTGTAAATCTCAACAAGTCGCCTTCGTTCCACCCATTTTCTTCTAAGACTTCTGGAGGGAATGTAAGCAGTAGTTCGCCCGGACGATCTGGATCATCAGAAAACAGATCTTCATACTTATATGTGCGTTGTGTTGCTTCAGTCATATGTATAACTCCTTACGTATGCATATATTATAGCAGTAAGTAACACATGTGTCAAGTACTAAATACTATATGAAGGATGCTTATTTGTCCGCTTTTTATGACGTTGTAAAAGATACTCAAAAAACAACAGGTTTTGAGTTACCCGAGCATTTGGAGGCATACGTAGTAATGCTATTAGCGTCCTTTACAGATCGAACTCACTTCTTACCTGAAGATTCATTTGCTGAAACTTATATACGATTAATTAATTTAAAGTCTCCAAATATTAAAGAATTAGGAGATACTTGCCTATTTGTTTCAGGTGTATTTCCAAAATACAAAACTAGATACGGTTTAAATGTAGAATACTTTAGCAGTATTGGATCTAATAGTTATTTGCAAGTAGCAGAAACAATGAACGCAGATTTGTTTATAGACCTTAGTAATAGATTTAATTACGTAAGAGAGTTTATTAGTATTACAGTTAATTCTACCAATAATACTGGGTTAACTGACTGGATATAAATTTTGCAACTTTAGTAGTAACTCTATTACGGGTAAATTTATATCGAAACTTCCACCAATAATAATTGAATTCATTAGTGGCATTCATTGTACATCCTACACACATAATAACCGGACTAAAACTTTGATAATTTCTACTAAACATTATATTCCAAAACTTTGTTAGCTGTGCCTTTGTGTATCGTTTGTCTGTAAAGTCTTGTTGTGTCTTTGTAGTTGTGTCTTCTTGATCCCACTGCATGCGCATCCAATTACCATCGTCGTGTTCTAGTGGTTCGTCTATTGGATTAACACAATCGTAGTGCCAAGTAACAGGAAGGTGCGACATTGCTTTTACAAATTTATCTCTTTCCTCGTCATTAACAAATACAACGCCAACATATCTATGTGGACTATTATCGTGTCCTTGACAGCTAGTAAAAGTAAGATACCCTTTATCCCATAAAGCACGAACAACTGGTTCAATGCCCGGCTCTACATTCATTCCGCTCCAAAACTTTTCTGCATAAGGACTTACATAGTGACTTATGTAGTTGCCGTCTTTGTCTACTTTAGTATATGTTCTTCCGTCGTTAGATAGTTTTGTATTATAGTTACGATATAGACTATATTGATGTACTTCTTCATTAGATGCAAATGTTGGTCCACCATTATGTCCTACAACAATTTCTTGCTGAATAGGTTTAAGCTCTCCTGCTATTACATATGCTGCTGGATCTATAATATTACGTGACATTTTAATTTATCATATAGTGAATCATAAGGCAATGTTTTAAAAAGATTGTAGTTGTGTTGTATTATGTTAACATTGTCATTGTATAAAGTATTTACTTGCTCAATCGTTAACCGTTGTATCTTTTGAATTTCGTGTACGAATCCTTCGTACCTTGCTTGGTCGTTTGTGTAGTTGCAATAACTATAATCAATAAATTCAGGAAACAAAAATCCTCTACGCTTTAGTTCGTCGATTATACCCGGTGCTGCATAAGGTAATATAAAGTTTCCCTTTATCATCGGCTCCCAAGTCTTTTCTGTGATAGACTTAACTATGTTATCCTGATGCATTGCTACACTTTCAACATATACGCTCACAAAACTTTCATTGTAGTATTTGTCAGCAATAGGCGCATACACACCTCCATTAGCTAGTTGGCTACTGTAATGGCTTTCCCAATGATTTGTTTTGAAAATAACACCAGTGTCTGGATTAGACACAAGTACATTATTCCATTTTTTAGAAACGAATAAGTCGTGTAGTCGTTTTCTTATTTCAAGTCGTTGTATTGTTTCCATACTGCCATAGTATGCTCTATTTGGACATAGTATATTATATTTGATATTTTTATCTATGCCTTCTAAGAAAAAGATATCTTTCTTAAATCGTCTAATCCAAGGTGACTTTCTAACTCGACTGGGTATTATTTTTCCAAATCCGTGCAGTCCTTTAGATCTATTGAACAGCATGTCATAAAATATTGCGCCAACAAAGGGAGTATTATATGCTGTGCTTAACACAGTAACATTTTGATATCTTTCAACGTAACTGTGTTGAAACCTACGTTTGTCGTTGTCTTCGTGGTCGTGAAACAACGCTAGAACTACAACTGGTGTATTGTCTTTAAATTTCTTAATAAAATAATCGTGCTGTGCATCAGCTTCGTGTCCGTAAAGATGAAGAAGCGGAACAAAGTCCGCTTCTTCTACATTAGATGTAAAATCAATCTTTTCATCAAAAGCAAACGGCATAACATGTGTTATGCTGTCGTTCAACAAAGGAGACGTTTTATTATCTATATATGCTTGCATTACCTTTTTAGGTATTCCAAACAGTTCTCTGGAGTTGACTGCTCGTATGGGTCTTCATCTTCGCCGTCATTGTTGATGCCGGGCTCTTGCCACCAGCGCTCTACAACTCCGTCGTTGATGATAGCCATATAACGCCAGCTACGCAATCCAAAGCCTAAATGATTTTTACCAATAAGCATGCCCATAAAGCGAGTAAAGTTGCCAGAGCCATCTGGAATGACCTTTACGTTTTTAATCTCTTGTTGTTTTGCCCAAGCGTTCATAACAAACGCATCGTTAACGCTCATGCAATATACTTCATCGATGTCCATGTTACGAATATTATCGTAATTTTCTTCAAAGCCAGGTAGCTGATATGTTGAGCAAGTAGGTGTAAATGCACCCGGTAAGCTAAACAATACAACACGCTTGCCTTTAAAGTAATCGTCTGTAGTCATGTCTTGCCAGCGATACGGATTAGGTCCGCCAATACTTTCATCTCGAACTCGTGTTTTAAATGTCACTTTTGGGATTTTAAATCCTTCAATCATAAATGTGTATCTCCTAAAGTTATGTGATCACTATATATAATAACAGATATATTTACATGTGTCAACCAGTTTTATACTATGTTTGTAGCTAAATAATACTATAGCAAAGCGTGAGGGCGTTTTTATGGACTTTCTAACATTGGCAAGCGAAGTAGGCTTTCCTATTGCAGGAGCATTAGCTGCCGGCTACTTTGTTTTCCTAACACTCAAATTTATTCTAGGCGGAGTGGAAGACAGTGTAAAAACACTCAACGGTATTATTGGCTCGCTGGATAACCGTGTACAAATTATGAACAACGACCTAGTTAAGATAGATGCACTGCTAAGTTATGCACTTGGAGTTAAACCCAATATTGACAGAATAGCTGCCAATGAAGGCAAAAACGATGCGAGGAGAGATTAATGGAAATTGATATTGCTGGCGCAATCAAAGACTTTGGCTTTCCTGTTATTGCTGCGTTTGGCATGGGATACTTTATCTTCTTCATATGGAAGTGGGTAACAGAAACTATTGATCCAGTTATTGGACAAAGCATGGGTACACTAATACGTCTTGTTGACCGTGTGCGTATGTTAGACAACGACATGATACGTTTGAACAGCAAACTTAGTATGGTGTTAGAGCATAGAGCCAGTCTTAGTCCAGAACAAAAAGAATTCTTAGATGAAGCTATAGTAAAGTATCAAAGTCGCAGCGAAACGTTCAATAGTACCGGCAAGCCCGACGAACCAAAAAAAAAGTAGAACCGGTTAAAACTAAAGCAAGTAAAGGTGGTCCGCCGTGGCTACTTTTATTAGTTGTATACGGCGGCACCACTGGATTATTGTTATTGCTTACTTTGTTGTAGCTACAAACACGCCATTCCAATCTTTAGGCAAATCTTGTGTTAGCATATACTCACAACGTTCAATCCACATATCGTAGTACTTTTCCATCTTGCCTTCAAACTGTGGCTTCAACTTATTACATGATTCAATAGCTTCTTGGAATCGTTGCTGCTGATACATTTTATGCATGTCTTCATGTCTACGCTTGCTTGTTGCATAATGTTTCTTAACATCATCTAGCACTGTGTAGATAGCAACTCCTACAGTTTTACCTTTAACTGCTAAGTCGTCTACCTTTAGGAAGAAGAAGTCTTCCTTGCACTGTTCTACAGTTGCTCCACCTACTAGTAACAAGCATCCGTATTCTTTACACTTGCTTTCTATTCTTGCTGCGGTACTGACTGCGTCTCCAAGGACGTCATAGCTGTGTCGTTTTGTGCTGCCCATCTCACCCAAGTATCCGAGTCCAGTATTGATGCCAGCGCCCATACCAACGGCAGGTCTTCCTTGAGGTATGACAAAATCTTCATTAAACTTCTCCACTGCTTTTAGCATACGTAATCCTGTACGTACTGCTGAATCAGCATGTTTAGGATCATCTGTTGGTGCATTGTGTACGTGCATACTAGCATCGCCGATATACTTGATAACCATTCCGTCTGCATCAAGTATAGGCTGTGTAATGCTGTCCATGTACCCATTCATAATTTTAGTAAGTCCCTTTACGTCATCACCAAACGATTCGCCTAATGGCGTAAAGCCGCGCAAGTCTGAGAATACAATACTAATTTCACGTTTCATACCGTCTTTGATTAGACTTGGATTTTCTTGTAGCATACGCACAACAGTAGGGCTTGCATATCCAGCAAACTGTTTCTTAATTGCCTGCTTCTCTAGGAACTCACGTACAAACTTAATACCGTATACCTGTAGTGCTATTAGTACAAACGTAATAACTGGCGCTGTAACGTCTAATAACAGCTTGTCTGTTGCATAAGCATACATTGAATAAGGAACTACACTGCCTATCATCACAACAGTTGTAGCAAGTCCTACCCACAACCAACGACTTAGAAGTATAAGCAATAAACCGCCTATAGCAAGTGCTAGTAGCTCTGCTGTAGGTGCCCAGTCTGGACGCTGTATGTTTGTACCTGCAAACATTGTGCCTATTAGTGCAGCTTGTGTAGTGCCTGCGTACTGTGCTCCTGTTGCTGTAGGAATAGGATTAGCAATACCTGCTGCTGTTACATCTACAATAACTACTGCACCACCAAGGTCCTCTGGTAAGTTTGTTACGCTTACACTCTTTGAACGTTGGCTCCAATCAATCCACACACGCCCTTCACTATCAGTTGGTATTATACCAAACTGAGGAATACGCATTTTCTCAACACCAGCTGCATTTAGTTTGATTTGAAAGTTAGGGTCGCCTGCGATAACACGTAGTGTCTCAAGTGCTAGACTAGGATATAGTGTACCGTCTATGACAGCGACAGTTGGCATACGTCTTACGACACCATCTATCTCCGGCTCTGTTGAAACGATTCCCGCACCAACACTGTTGTTTTCAAGTTCTGGTATGTTCGCAATGATACCGCCGTATGGTAGTATGCGATCCAAGAACTGTGCTTGTAGTATTGCTGCCCCAGGATTGATGGGCTCGTTCTTTGTTTTGTCGCTGGGACGACTTGCTAGTATAACTGGATAGTCTAGCATAGTTTCTGCTAGTTCGGCATCGCCACCTAGTCTGTCTACTTCGGGCATCATTACGTTCCATACAACTAAGCCTGCGCCTCTGTTGTACAAGTCTTTAATGATGTCTGAGTATATGTTGCGTGGGAAAGGATATTGTCCGTACTTTTCCAATGCTGCTTCGTCTATCTCAGCAACATAGATATTATTCTCTGCTGGTTCTTGATTAACAATTAATTGGTCAAAGTAATTTAGTTTAATACTTTGTATAAAGTTATTAGGTACTGCAAATGTATACACTAATGCAGTCAGTGTAATCAATGCCCACCATGGGGATAATAATCGTTTCATGCCTACTCCTATTTAGAGTATTTATTTGGATTTAAAAGTTGATCCCAACTAGGTCCTACATTTTGCCAATAGTCATTGCTTATTGGTTGTAGTATTAAATAAATCATTACAAAAAGCATTGCTACCATTGCTAAACTAAATTTAATCATCTCTATTGTCCCACGGTGCGTTTTCATAACATCCTGCTGGCAGTGTATCTTTGTAGTTTACACCTGCTCTAAAGCCGTCACCTGTGCGTTCCATGTAAGCACTTTCAAACGGCATTTCACGTGGTTTGCCCCAGCAACGATTTAAACTCTGTCCTGGAAATCTATAACGTGGATTGTGTTTGAGAAAGTCTCTTAGTTCTGCAAGTTCTTGTGCGTTCTTGCCTTGTCTCCAATCGGAGTAGCAACTTGCAGCTTGATTGTAGTTTGATGTATTTTGTATACAGTACTTGATTACATCGTTATTTTGATTTGCTATTGCACTAGGTGCCAATAGAATGAATGCGATGGTTAGAAATGCCCTCATTGTCTTGCCCTTCTGCAGATGCCCATATCTGCTAAAGGTATTTAGTCAGAAAAATAGGCCCCGAAGGGCCTATCTATAGTTTTAGAACTTCCAGACAAGTCCTGCTGAAAGACTATTTGTGTCGCCTAAGTTTGTCATTGAGCGAGTTGCTTCTACTCTCCAAGTAACTTTATCAGTTTCTTTTTCAAGACCTAGTGAAAAATCATTAACACCATCTGTGTGATGCATTGCTGTAAAATCAACTAGTCCTAGATCGCCACGTAGACCAATTGTACCATAACCGTACATGTCATCTGTGCTTGCTACTGTTCTTGCTGTTTGTACTGAACCGTTTTCAACATATCCGTCAACTGTACGATTACCACGTGTGTAACCAATAACAGGTTGTACCTTGCCAGTGTCCGGTGAGTATGTTACGCTTAGACTTGTGTCTGTGCCTTTGGTTGCGCTATCGTTTGCAAAGTCACCGATAGTGCGTGATACAGTATAGTCTGTTGTTGCACGACGGAACTCTACAGCAACGTTGTTTTTCTCAACACCAACTGCTACTACATCTGTGTTAGCTGTTACAGTATCATCATTACCAGCTAGGCTAGTGTCTAATCTAGTAAAGCCACCATTAATAGTTAAACCATTATCAGTAGTTTTAGATCCACCAATAACAATACCACCAGTGTTACCACTCATACCGTTGTTATATGTACTGTTCATTCTAATACCTTGAATGTTGTCAAAGTTTAGATTTCTTACAGTACTTGATACAACGTCTTGCGCTGTTGCTACTTGATCAATGCGTCCTTCAAACGGCGTTAGTGCTGTGTTTGTAACTTGTACATTATCTGTAGTACCATCGCTCATATTATCCCAGGTTGTGTCAGTTTGTGTTCTTGATACAACTTGTATAACACCACCGCTTACTGCAATATATCCTACTACTTGGCTGCTACCTTGATTTACTACTGTTGGGGCACCGCTTGCTGATCCAGCGGCTACTTCGTTAATGTCAAGTATGCCGTTTAGGTTAGCATCGCCGTTTAAGTCACCTTGTGTTAAATTGATTGTTAAACTACGAATAACTTCATCCATTGGCATCCAGTCTGCTGTTGGCGATGCTGTTGGATCTGATGATTCAGCATTACCTAATGGAATATAAACAAATGTGTATTGACCAGTGACAAGTCCTGTGTAGTTAATACCTTGCCATACATACGATTCCTGTCCTGTCGGTCCGTTTGGATCGTAAGGAACAAGTTGTGTGCCGTCTGATGTAAAGAAGTTTACGCCGCTTAGTAGACCAGCAGGTGAATTTTGTGATAACAAGTTAAAAGCATCAATGCTTGTGCTGCCATCTGGTTTAATTATTTTAATTTCAGCTTCGTTAAAAGCCATACCGTGCCAGTTACCGTACCAGAAGTTTAATCCTCCGCTTCCGTCACCTACATAGCCAATTGAGTTTGTGTGCGCCAATGCTGTAGACGCCATTAAAGAAGCCGCAACGACTCCTGCGATTATTTTCTTTTTCATTTTTTTGCCCTCTTGAAAGAACGCCCTCACGCTCTACTATATGTATTTACTGCGGTAATTGTAAAAATTATGTACAATGTTTATCGTTGCTGGATATCAATAGTGTTAACACCAACGCCAACTCGATAGTCGTATGCTGCTTCGTCACCTTGCTCTACATTTAGTGTGTATCCACTGGCTGTGCTTAGAGATAAGTCTATATTATTTTCTACACTTGCATCTTGTCTTATTACACGGTAGATATTGTCTTCTATATCAAAAAAGAATCCAGTCTTTTCATCATAACCTGTTTGCACTTCACTTATTAGTGTTTCGTTTTGTTTGTCTAATTCGTCTCTAAAAAACTCTGCTAATGCGGCATTTAGTGCATCAATCATATCGACCAAAAGCTCACGTAGATAATAGTCTGCACCTCTGTCTAGTTCAGTTACCCATATGTCTTTGATACTATCACCTAGTACATCTTCATCTAGTCCGTCATATTCTAAAAAATCTAGTGCAAGAAAGTCTGTTGCTCTTTGTGCTTCTGCTTGTACTTGTTCTGCTTCTTCGATTGGATCAGCACGTCTTACAATAAGCATACCTGTTATCTGTGGTTCTGTGAGAGCTACAACAATCGGTTTACTAGGAGGACTGCGTAGACTTGTTACTCTAGTCATTTGAAATGCTTGATTCATTACAACAAATCCAGCATCGTTTTCGACAGCAATTTCGCCTACAACACAATCACCATTTGAATCACAACTTGGTAGGAGGGTAATATATGATTCGCCAATTTCGTTTACAAGCATATTAAAGTCTGTGCCGCGAACACTTATAGTCGCAGTTGGTGTGCGTAGTCTTACGTTCTGTCTGCTGTTCTTTGCTATTTGTCCACTAGCATAACGAACAGCACCTAGTGTTGCCCGCATGTTTAAACTACCTTTGCCAGTTGCAGGATCGTAGACAAACTCGTCAATTACTACACGACTGTTATCAATAACATCCAGTCGTGTTTCATCAACAAAGTCTATCTGCATACGACCCTTGGTAGTTTCAGCAACATCCATTTGCTGTATTTCAACACCCACACTATTGCCAACATCCTTGTTGTCACGTTTAATAACACCACTGCCGTCAAGTGTTGTAACAGTGCCAATGTTTGCTGCAACTGCCGAGGCGGTAGTCAAGAATATGGTTACGACTAATATGAGCGTTTTCATATTAGTCAGTTTGTGTAATGTCTATTACACTACCGTTAGTAGTAGTATCTAACACAACAGTCTTATCAAGTGTACCACTTTGTGTAATAGTAACAACGTTTGCACTACCAGTTAGATCTAAATCAACAGTATGTCCGCTTGTGCCGCCTGAGATGTCAAGATCAACAATGTTACCGCCGTTGGCAGCACTTAGACTTGCATCGTTAGTACTTGTTACCGTTGTCGTGTTACTCGGTAATGTGTTGATAATGTCAACTGTAATGTTAGCTTTTACACCGTTGATGTCAGCATCAATAACGTTGTCGTCACCTGTTACGGTAAATGCTACTACTGAGTTTCCTGCATCAGCTGTTTCACCAATTTTAAACGTAAAGGTGTTATCATCACCTGTTGTTGTTATATCTAATGTTACAGATTCACAGTTGCCGCCACCTGCTGTACCTGCACTATCACATAGCAAGTCTACTGTGTTGTAGTCGCCTGTGAACGCCCATGTGCCTGTGTAGGTGTCTCCGTTGATTTTTGCCGATATGTCGTTGCCATCACCTGTTTGTGTAATGTCAAACGTCATAAAGTCACCATTTAGTGTTACTACCGTTGTTGCATCTCCGAATTCGTTTCCGCTGCCGTCTTGTACAATGTCTAAATCTAAAGTATCACCTACTTGTGTGATATAGATGTCATTGGCCAGAGCTGGTGCTAGAAACATTGCCATCAACGCCGATAATGTTAATGTTTTTAACTTCATTTTGTTTACCCTCCTGGAACTTCCAAAGTCCCTTACGTTCACCCTCATGAACTAGTTCTACAATACCCTGTTCAATAGCTGCCCTCACAGCATAGTTGACAGGTTCATTTACGCTAAATCCTGTTTCAGTTTCTAGCAATCGAGTTCCCATGTCTAGGAACCTAAATATGTCCGCTCCGGACCTGTGGCTAGCAATGGTCTTTTCCGTTGCTATACTCAGCAGCACTTCTCCTGTACTAACTGATACGATACGCATCACCACTGTTACGTTATCGATTCTGTATTCGGTGCTTGCACCTATGCCCATCCAACTGGCTCCCAATCCTCCGACTGCTACATTGCTATCATATCCAACAATGCCGCCTTCGAGAATAAGCCCTGCAAAACGTAGCGGTTTTAAAGGTACTGCGTCTTCACCTTCGTAGTTTTCACGTGTTTGTCTAATAAGTTGACGCTCTTTAATAAGATTGTCCATGCCCACACGTTCTACTACTTCAAACCAATCTCCGTTGCCCACTTCTTGTAAGGCTTTGATAACCCAGGCTTCTGAACCTTGTGTAACAGCACTGCTTAGGTTACTTACACTGTCACTAGGTTTACGCTGTCCTGTTTTGTCTGTAAAACTGTAAATAGCAATTGTTATTTTTTGCCCGTCTAACTCTGGTACGTCTTCTAGTCTTTGCTGTATCGGCGAATCTTGAACTGTGGGAGATGTTTTAGTATCTTCTAGTATTTGCATACTAGGGCCCATTGCACACCCGCCTAACAGTGTTGCTGCTAAAAGTGTTGCCAGTAATTTCATTAGAAGTTGAACTCCCCACTAGCAGGAATAGTTACAGTTGTTATTGATCCGTCATCGCTTACAATAGTTAACGTGATGTTTCCGTCTGCTCTAACCCAAGTAATCTCTGAGCCTTCTATTTCTGCTGTGCCTGTGTTAGAACAATTATCTGAACAATCAGCAAACATAGCGTCTACCATTTGCTTAGATAGCTGTGCGTATATACGTGATTCAACGTTTTTAAGAAACTTGTTTAGCGTAGTATTTTCGAGTTCGCGCTCAATACGTCTAGCTTCTGATTCGGCTTTTGCTTCTAAGTCTGCTTTGCGATTGTGTTGTAGTTGTTCAGTAGATAGTACATGCGAACTATAGCCTTGCCCTGAGAATCTTGGATTTTTAAAATTCCAAGTTAAATCTGCCCAAGCTGTATTGGCGCACATAAACAATATTAATATTGTAATGTATCTCATTTAAATACCCCCTATCCCTATACTATATTTAAGTGATTACAACCAAAAATTTAATATATACATAAAGAAAATGCGACTCGAAGGTCGCATATAACTGATTATCTAAATAACGAAGTATTTAAGGACGTTGTCCTGGTTTGAATAAGAAACTAAATCCGCCACTTGGCTTTTTAGTTGCATAATAGTACGCTGTACAATCAAACAATATAGTACCTTCAAATACTGGGGGATAAATTACAGCAAAGTTTACAAATTCGCCTTCTTCGCCTTTAGCTTTAAATCCTGTCTTAACTTGTACCATATTAGAACTTTCAAGTACTGATGCAAAGAACGCATAAACTGTTTTTGCATCTTCGTTGATTTTATTTTGCACAATACGTGCAAGACTTGCACTAGCATGATACCCTGGCATATATAGACCGTGTGTTAGAGTCGGCTTATATCCATCGTATCCTACTGTCATTGAATAAAAACTACCATTGTCAATTGCTTGTAGACCTTCTACGTCTTTTGGATTAGCATTAATTATGTCGTGCGCTTGTTTTGCAACTTCGGGAGTAATAATATTCAGTCTCGCTGCTAAAGCAAACGGCTGCATCATACTAGTATTGTTTTTACAAATGTCTAAGATATCAAGTTGTAACTTAAACTTTTCGTCGAAGCCGGGAACGCGATCTCTAATAACGTCTCCACGCTTTTCAAGTGCTTCAGTAATTCCTTTGAGACTTGCTGCTGCTCCGCCTTTTTTATCTTTAGAACTTACGCCTACTTTTGTGCCTGCTGCTGAATACATATAGCTATCAATTAGCTTTTCTGCAATGTCTAGTGGAAATTCAACTTCAGTCATTCCTGCCCAAGTTAATCCTGGCTCAAGTACGTCTAACAACTTTTGCTCTGCGTCTCTATAACTACCACTTACTAATTGCCCTGTTTGAAGTGCAATAGGTGCTACTGTTTCGCCTAGTTGTACTTCGTAGTTAGCTTTGTATTCTGGATTAATAGGACTCGGACCTCTTGCAAAGTTTTCAATCAGACCAATAACATTTTCATGTTCTTCTTGTGGTATCTTAGCACTAGTCTTAATTCCTTCTTTAACTGCATTAAGAATATTTGCAACTTGCATTTTCTTACCAACAATATTTAAAAAGTTAGGGAACATGCCAACTGCACCGTGTGTGCCAGTTTTGTTTGCACCACGCTTGATTGTAATAGGTGCACCGATTGCATTTAGATCTTTTACAAACTCAGTTACGCCCCAATAGATGTGATCTGCTGCGTCTTTATTATTTTTATATTTTCCGTAGTATGTTCTGCCCTGGGCACTTGTTAGTTCGACAATAATTACAGCAAAGTTTGCTCTCTTCTGACCTTTGACAAATTTAACTGCATTAGGATGTATTTTCACTTCATCTACTAGTTCTGCTTCAAACTGATCGTCTGGTGATATCATGTCATTTGATAGTGCAGGAACATCGTTGTTTGCTGTTGGCTCGTCAACTGGTTTAGCTTCGTAACGCTTTACTCCAGCTTCTAGTGGAAACTTGTAAGCATTAGTAATATTATATTCAACTCCGTTGCTGTCTACAAAACTGTCACCCTTACCAGCTTGATGATCCATTGCTGTGCCTACAACGCCGCGGGTTGCTTCGAACACTTTTTGTGCTACATTTTTGATTTCTAGAAAACGCATGTCTACTTCCTAATTCTTTTTAGTATTTATGCAAGTTTAGGAAACAACATGTCTGTACAGAACTTGTCTACATCAGCTTCGTTAAGTCCTAGACTTTTCATTGTGCGCGGAGTGTGTGGATTCTGTTGCTGGTTGTGACAGTAATAGTTCTGTGCGGCAGCTACTAGATCAGTATTTTCAGTTCCAGTAAACTCGCCAATCTCATCAAAGTATGCACGAAGGTTGTCTTGTGCTAGTTCAATGATAGCAACTGCTTCTTCTTCTGTGCTTACATTGCCAGCGGCAAGCATTTTGTCTGAGAAAATATTAGTAGCCCACTCTGGTAACTGTCGTTGTTTGGTAGGAATAAAGTCTGCAACAGCTTCTTTGTATCCTGCAATCATAGGATTGTCTAGGTCAGCACTTGCACTAAAATCATGGAACGCACCTGTCATTTTATTCTTACCAGCAATAACATCAAACCCGTAGATAGGACCAGGATTGCTTAGTACAGGAAACACGCATACATGCATCATCCATAACCCCTTGGTGTCACGAGCATCTACTACATCAATGTGCGCCCGGCGTACATGATCGTTACGCCAAACACGATTGACCCAAGTATCGTTATTAAAGTGAGCAAGCCCTGGCTCTTCAAATTCAGTTGCTTGTTCATCAAATATCCGTATAATTTCATCTTTACACTCAATTAGTCTATCCCAAATAATACTCATGTATCTAGTTCCTCAAACAGTTGCATAGCAAATACAAAACAGCGGTTTGCTTCATCTGCCATGTCATCGTTGAGCATAGCACGTACTGTGGCTTTTAATTCGTCTACATTATCAAAGTCATACATTCTACCAGATCCTGGATTACGTTTGCGGATCATCTGTCCGCCGTACATATCTCCAAAGTGTCTTACGTACAAGTGTGCAAGAATATCATCATGGGCAGTTAGTGTCATTACATGCGAAGCATAATTATTTACAACAGGACACAACAGATCGGTATTGCGTTGAATTCTATATTCGTCTTCGAGCTCTGACAGATCTTTTAAAATAGCATCTGCTCTGCATATATCTTCAATGCCAGTGAGCACACTCAATTCTTTAGCACGACTTTCTAATACTGCATACTGCACGTACTGATTGTATATGTAGCGATGATACTCTTCAGGTGTCATTCCTTTAAGTAATTTTCTTGCGTGTTCAGTACGTTCAGCTTTACTATGATTAGCCCATGTTAACTCTTTAAGTTTGCTCATGCCTTTTCTACTTTGACTTTTAGCGGAAATCCATGTTCTTTGCTAAGTGATAAAGTTTCTTTACTTTTCTGTTCTGCAATATCAAACGGGTATACACCTGCAATGCCAGCGCCTTCTGTATGAATACTCATAGTAACTTCTTCTGCTTCTACACTGTTATGCTTGTATATATGCATCAGTACTTCCATAACAAACTCCATCGGAGTTTTGTCATCATTTAGCATTACTACTTTGTACTTGCCTGGTTCGCGAGTAACTACTTTGATCTTTTCATCGATCTTTACATCTGCAAAATCGCTCATTATCTTTCCTCTTTTTAAAATGGGGGAGATATTTCACTCCCCCTGACTGCTTACTCGCTGTCTGTTTCGATTGCTTCGTGTACTGCACCTGAGTAATCTTTAATAGCGATTTTCTTAGGTTGCAGTGCTTCTGGTACTTCACGCTTTAGGTGTACGTTCAGCATACCTAGTTCTAATGTAGCACCTGCTACATCTACGTAGTCAGCAAGTGTAAACTCTCTGCGGAAATTACGTCCGCCAATACCTTTGTGTAGGTAGTTGACATGTTCGTCTCCCTTAGGAGCAGTTCCTTCAATACGCAGGATCTTTCCATCCTTTGTAATATCAAGATTGTCCATACCAAAGCCCGCAACGGCAACTGAGATCATATACTCGTCTTCGTTGATTTGTGCAATGTTGTATGGGGGATAACCTTGTCCATTTGGACTATTTGCGAACTGTCTTTCAAGATCATTAAATAGTCTATCAAAGCCAATTGTAGCTCTTGTTAGGTGAGGTGGAAATACTGTTGTATCAATTCTTGTCATTTTGTTTCTCCTTTAATAAGCAAGATTATATTAGGATCCTTTCGGCATCCTTGCATAGCAAAACTTCTTTTTGCTGTGCATATTTATTTATCATCGAACTTAATCCTCTGATAAAATTCCTAATACAGCTTCTTCAGTCATGAATAACACATCTTCATTATCTAACTTTGATTTAATGCCTGTTCCGTTTGCGAAAACAATTGTGTCTCCAACTGAAACTTGCATTGGTATTAACACTCCTTGGGCAGTTGTTCGTCCTGGTCCTACAGCAACTACAATTCCTTTGGGTGTTGCTTCAGACTTACTTGCTATAAACAAGCCTGAAGCTGTTTCTTTATTTTCGGGAATAGGCTTAACTATAATCCTATCTCCTATTGGGTTAGTCATAAGACTCCTTAGTCTTTAGTTGTTAGCGTACACTGCATTAAATTGTTGTGTGCATCGTACAAATGTTGTGCATTTGCTAAGTTGCTTGAGCTTCAAAGCGCCTGCGTATGTACAAGTTGATCGAATACCTCCGAGCAGGTCTTGTACTGTTCGTGCTACTTCTCCCCTGTAGGGAACAAGTACTTCACGACCTTCGGAGGAACGATACTCTTTCAATCCACCAAAGTGTTTTGTGTTTGCGGCATCACTACTCATACCGTAGAACTGTACAAACTTTTTTGTTTCTATAACTTTTTCAAAGCCACCTGATGTGCCTTGGCTCATTTCATAGTTAAGTTCATTTGTCTCGTAATATTTTGTAATTACTTCGCCGCCGCCTTCATCGTGTCCAGCAAGCATGCCACCAAGCATTACAAAGTCAGCACCAGCAGCAAATGCTTTAGCAACATCGCCAGGGCAAGTACAACCACCGTCAGCAATAATATGACCTCCAAGGCCGTGAGCAGCATCTGCACATTCGATAACTGCTGATAGTTGGGGATAGCCGACACCGGTCTGAATACGAGTAGTACACACACTACCAGGACCAATGCCCACTTTGACAATATCTGCACCAGCAAGAATTAGTTCCTCCGTCATTTCGCCTGTTACTACATTGCCGGCGATGATTACAATATTTGGAAATGCTTTGCGCACTTTTCTAACGTGTGCTGCAAAGTGATTGCTATAACCATTTGCAATGTCCATGCATACATATTTTAATTGATCACATACTTGTGCATGTACATCAACCAACTTGTTAAAGTCAGCATCACTTGTACCAATACTCATTGCTACATTATCTGTACGCTCTTTGATACCTGCATTAAAGTAATCAACTAGGTTTTCAACTGGATATGTTTTAACTAGACAAGTAAAGATGCCGCCTTCGGCAAGTTTGTCTGCCATTGCAAATGTGCCGACACCATCCATATTACTTGCCATAATAGGAATGCCACGATAATGATGGTCTTCGATGTTATCTGGGAAGTCTGGTACAAAGTTGCGAAATGTAAATCTACGCTCTAATTGTACTTGTTTGCGACTGCTCAGTGTACTACGCTTAGGACGAATGAGTACATCCTTGTAGTCTAATTTTAGATCTTGATCGATCCGCATATTAACCTCTTAGCGTTTGGATTTGTTATGATTCGACGGTGCTCCGAGTTCACTATCTCTTTGTTTTTTCTTCCAACGAGCAATACCTGCTGCCTTGGCCTTTGCACGTTTAGTGCTTGGCTTTGTGTAAAATTCTCTATCACGTAACGTTTGAAAAAGGCCATCGTCCTGTAATTTCTTTTTTAACTTGCGTAGTGCTTTGTTGATATCGTTATTCCACACCTCAACTGCAAGACCTTTCATCTTGTCGTCATTGCGTGGTTTATTATCTCTGCTATCGTTACGTCTCAATTTTACCTCCTGGATTTAAAAATGTTAAGTCGTATATTTTATTCATACATATGTTATTGTAAACTCTTTGTTCGTTGGTTGTCAAGTAAAAAGTTTTATTGAATCCTAAAAAGTATCCAATTAACCATTCGTTGTCTAGTATGTTGTCTGTATCTAATATAATAGTATCTACTATATTTGCAACATCTAGTAACCAAGGAATATCTTTATCAGTTTCTTCCCAATAGTATAAATTTATATCATCAGACATAGTTTTAACAGCTTCGTTAAAATCCTGTTTAATTCTATCTGATGGTGCTACTAATAGATAACTGGTGTTTCTATTAAGTAGTTTGTCTGGTGAAGTTATTAAGTTTACTTTCATATTAATAGTTAGTCTTTGTTGCGTGACATACGTTGCCAGAGTGAGTTTTCTGACTGTTCTTCATTCTGCTTATACTTGCGTATTTGCTTTCCGTCTTCAACAACTATATAACTATTACTTTTATCTTCTAATTCTTCCGGATAATACATTGCATTTTTTGTAGGAGGTATAGGTTTTTTATCTTTAGATAATTGTACATATCCGTCTGCTACTTCTGCGTCGGTAAGTCCATCAGGCTGTACTTGGTCTTGTTCCAGTCCCCTATCTGTGTCATCTGGCTCGGTAACAGGTTCTTCTGGTAGAACTTCTCCCACTGGCTCATGTTCATCAGTGTCAACTGTCTCATCAATTGTATCATTGTCATTTACTTTCTCCTTTTCAAACATCCAACCCGGTTCATGCGGATCTTCATTTGAATTAGCATCACTTGCAGGTGCAGGATTGCTAGGTGTAAATCCAGGATTGTCAATTATACGCTGTGCCCTTGCTCGTTCGTATTCTTGTCTCTCGAGCCGAAGACGCTCACCGCTATCATCTTCGAGTTGCTTACGTCTAAACTCAAAGGTATACTGTGCGGCAATTAGTAACAGAACAGCTAATGGATCAAACACAAAGATAATAACAATAATTACCCAGCGTACTGCTTCTTCCATTAGATCTTTATCAGCAGTATCGCCATATACAAATTCAGCAATGTACTTGATTGGTCCTACTTCTGCTTCTAGTTTGCGGTACTCTGCTTCTAAACTAATGCGCTCTTCTGATAGTGTATCAATTTCTGTATTAGCAAGTCTAATGCGTTCTTGCTGTTCGTCAATGTCAGCTTGTATTTGGCCGGCATTATCGGTTTGTCCAAGTTGCGCACCTAGTCTGTTGATTAGTCCTTGCGACTGTGCTACTTGCTGTTCTGCTCTAGCACGTAATCTTGTGATTTCTTCACGGGCTGCTTTAACTGTAGGCGACTGTGCGGCATTTTGTATCTTCTGTAGCCATTCGTTGCGTTCTGCACGTTTAGCATCTTGCCATTCTGTAAAGGCTGCGGCTGTCTTAGGACCATATGCACCATCTGTAGCAGTACCTACCATACCTTGTGCTTTTTTAATTTCGCCAGCGTCAATATATCCTTGAAGCGTTGCAAGTTCGTTGTCGATACGTGTTAGCTCGGTCTGAAATAATTCTGTTACATTTGCGATAATTTCGTTCTGTTCTGCAATAGCAGGATTAATACGAGTATAAGCACTGTCGATACGTTCTTGCTCTTTGTCAATTTGAGATTGTACATTAGCATCACTGCCTGTTTCGCTTGACTCTAGTTGTTTAACACGGAGTTCTGCACGTTCAATAATACTGTTCTGTCTAGCAATTTCGCTTGTAATACTTTCTACTCGCGCAACGCTTTCTTCACTTGCACTAGTTTGTTCAATGTGTGCGCTTGATAGGAAGCCAAAGATGCCCATACTTGTAATGAACATAAGCACTATTACTGCAACTGTTAGATAGCTTCTAAGCCACCATGCGGCTTGCTTCCAATACTTGTGCAACCATACTGCTGTAACAAGTTTACTAACTTCTAGTACACCGCCCATGATCATAATAGGAAGTGCAGCCGCGGCAAAAATAGCCATTAGTCCCGCTACTGAATAATAAATTGCTACCGCAGATATGCAAAGTGCGGTTAAAAGAACTAATATACCTAATGCCATGTGTTTTCCCTATATGTATTTATCACTATTTCATGATAATATACGAGCCCTCAGTGAAGCTTCCTTCACTATCTGTACAGTAAAAATTAAACTCTTCACCGAACCAATTATCAAACGGTACTGTTCTATATCGGGTTTTGCATTGTTCTCCTGCACGTTGTCTACGAGCTAATTCTCGATGCGTACAGTCTACTTTAGTTAGGCTTGCTACTTTTGAGTCATTAGTAATTGATGACATTGTAGTAGTGTTGCAAGTACGCAACGAATCCGTACTTGCAACTTGTTTTGGTGCAGAGCTACAGCCCTGCAACATACTAATTGTTAACGAAAGGGACAGTAGATACTTTAGCACTTTTAGCCTCCTGAATCAAACGATCAAATACTTCCAACGGCATTTTAATACGTACATATGTATGCACTCGACCTGTTGAAGCTAGTTCGTATGAATAACGTTTGACTTCTAAATGTTCACGGATAACTGTATTCTGAACGCTATGTTCTACAAAAGTTCGATCACGTCTTACATCTCCTTGGATGTCAATTGTAGTTGAAGCATTTACTGTTCCGTTGATACGCTCGGCAAAGCCCTTTACTGCAAATGCATATGCTTGTGCTTCACTAGCTTGTTCAAAAAGACTTTCGCCCATACCGCATGCATAAGCATATTGATCTTTCCAAAACAAAAATCCTTCAGAACCAACTTGTTCGCAGTCTGCATACCAATTTGGATTTGCTTTTGCTTCTCGTACTTTAATTTCTTGCATTCCAGAACACCCTGCAAGTGTTACAATTGCTGTGCCTAGTATAAGTGCCTTAATAGTGCTATTCATGGTATTCCCCATAAGTTTGTTAATATGTATTCATTATACACTATAGTTGTCTATAGTCAATAGTTTTTGGCTAACCTTAATCCCACCGATAAAAGATATGTTCGCCGATGCGTCCGATCAGTGTCAAGTCCTTTGCCCATCGAGGATTTACATAAGTTGCGTGATAGTGTGTAGCACCTTCTGTAAGCCCTCTGTATGCACCGTCTTCGATGAGTTGGTATGCGAGCAACTGTGCTTTAAACCATGCATCACCTTGCTTTGGCCAATCACTCTTGCCGTCGCAATACCAACTGAACTGACAAGCATTGCGCTTCATACTGCCGTCTGCGTTCTTCTTACCTTGACGTACTACACCGCAGATTGTATCTGGATAGCGGCGGTCTTTGGTGCGATTCATAACTACATTTGCAACTGCTGCCATATCAGCTAGATTGCTGCCGCGGCTTTCGTAATAGATATTCTGTGCTAGACACCAATGTTCTGGATACTCTTCTGCTGTGAAGATATTTGCTTGTACTGGTTTAGCAAAGACAGTAGTTCCGATAAAGACAGCAATGCTGCCAATAAGAATTCCTTTTAGGATTGACTTGATATAAGATTTCATAATTTTTGCCCTTTATTTAACGGCGCATTGCCGCGATATCTTTTGCTTGATCTGTTCCACGCATAACAGGAACAGCATTAGATTTATGCATTGTTGCGATTCCGACGATAAGGTCGCCTGTGTATCGTTGCGACTCTTTCTTTGTAGCAACACCTACGCCGTCTCCAAAACTTGGATAGTGTTTAGTTTCTCGATAGCTAGATGATTGTGCGGGTGTGTAAGGCTTAGATTCAGTTTTCTTAACCTTAGGCTTATACTGCCCTCGAACATACAAATCGTACTCTTCTAAAGTCATCATTTGATCATGTGCATGTATACGCTTCATACTTTTGTTGTACTCGCGATGCTGTTGTTCAAATGCTGCCTGCTGTGCCTTAGTACGCTGCTTTTGTTTTTTCTTTTTGTAGTTAGTTGTGGTCATATACGGACCAACTAAATGCATAGTCAAAATTAAACTCCTGCTTTGTTGTTACTATCTTAATAGTATAGCAGGAGTTTAGTTAGTTGTCAACCTTTTTTAGTTAGTTCAGCTAAACGATCTGCAACAGCTCTAAGGTCTTGGTCATTAGTTTCTCTTGCAATATCGTGTAGTTTAATTACCATTTCACTATCAGTCATTTTTCTTTTCCATTAGTTTTACAGCTTCGTTGTAGTCTTCACGACTTACAACACCTTCGTTTAACAAACGAGCTCTATTGACTTCGTGCGCTGCTTGAGTATCATCTTTTGATCCACCAAAGTAAGGAACGCAATGTCCTTCTTCTGCCATAATTTCAGTTACTCGTCTCATCTCGCCATTGTATTCTACTTTGAAGTCTCCTAGGATACGTCCGAATTTGCCCTTCATATCTTCGCCATGCTTGTCTTCAGTAGTAATAAGTTTGCCACCGTGCTTCATAAGTTCTTTTAGTCTTGCTTTAGCTGCTTCGCCAAACAAGTCTTCTACTCTATCACTTGTGCGTGACTCAGGTGTGTCAATACCCATGATGCGTACACGCTCGTCTTTTAAGCAAACGCCAAATCCTAGATCGATATCTACGTCTACAGTATCCCCGTCGACTACTTTAATGACAGTTACGTCATACTCGTTCTGTTGCATATTGTGCCCTCTCTAAATAATGTGCCCATATTATTTAGTCATAAAAAAAGCAACCCGAAGGTTGCTTTTAGTTCGGACGGCGTATAGCCTATCCCCGTAGTTTAGAAGTTGAAACTTAGATTCACACCAGGTGTTACATCTGAGCTGTCAAAGTTGTAGTTAGCCTCTGCTGTAAGTGTAAGACCGTCAAAGCCTTTTGACCACTCTACACCAGCGTTTTGTGTTGCATCATTTTCGTCACCATTCAAGTACGCTGTTACGCCACTCATAGTTACGTCTGCTTCAAACGCCATTACTTCTGCTGCATACGTTGCTGTTAAGCCGGCTGTTGTGCCTGCTAGTTCGCCTGCTGCACGGCCGCCCCAGATATACTTTTCTGTTGTAGTGTTGTAGTCAACTGCTGCTGTAAAATCTAAAGCTGGCATGTTTACTGTATATGCTGCCTGTACGTTTGCTACGTCAGTAACATCTGTAGTTACGTCTGTAAGACCTAGTGCTACACTTGCACCCATTGCACTTACTTGTAGTGATTCGGTCATTGCTGCGTTTGGATCATTTAGTGCATCAAAGCCTGCTGCTGCAATTGCTTCTGGTAGTAGGCCACCTTGCTCACCATATGACACTGTAGCTTCGCCAACTACTACACCTACATGGTAATCACCAAGTGTTAAGTTGCCGCCGTCTACTGAGTCAAACTCAAAGCCGCCGAATGCCAAGCCGTTAGTGCTTGCAAAATCTAGTCCGATTGTTGCTGTTGCTTCTGTTTTGCTTGTTGCTGTGTTTTCAGCAAAGTCAAGCTCGATTGTTCCTGTCATATCTGCCATTGCAGATGTTGCAGCCATTGCGGCTACTGTTGCTAGTACGATTGTACGCATTTTAGAAAGTCCTTCTGATTATTTTTATTTTTAGTTTTAGTACTCTGTGAACATTGCATTCACTATAGTAGTTACCTAGGTGAGCTACACTTTTTAATACTTGTGAGCGAATTTAGCTTGATTTAAGCGTAATTTAGATATTTAAAAAAAGAGTGTCACATTGCTGCAACACTCTTAATTGTTTATAGTTGACCTAACAAGTCTGCAAGTTTTTTCTTTGACTTGCCTTTTACTTTGACATCTTTTAATCGATCCTTTACTACTTTTGGATCTGTGTCGCCTACAATTACAACAGCAATCATACCCATTGTGGCATGTGGTGTACATACATAAACATACACACCTGGTGTATCAAATGTAATTGCAACTTCTTTTGACAGTTTTGATTTCTTTGGTGCATCCCAACCATCTGGACCAGCAACAAATTCTACGTTGTGTCCTTTTGCGGTTGGCACCCAAGTAATGGTATCACCTACATCAATACGTGTGATGTCTTCACTGTAAACCATTTTGGCTCCGTCGTCACGCTTGTTTAGCATTTCAACGGTAGTGTCTGCGGCAAACGCAGGAGTAGATAGTGCAACCATGACGGCTACTGTAGATAGTAAATTCTTCATTGTTTTTCCTTTGTGTGTATGTCGTGTATAATATATAGCATTTAATATTATTAAAGTCAAGTAATATCAGTGCGTTAAAACGTAGCAGATAAAAAGATAGCACCCGAAGGTGCTATCTTGCTATGTTTGGTAACAAGGTCTAACTACCTCGTAGCTGCCCTTAGGCTGCTAATGCGTAACTTTCGTTTGCAATTATAGTTTTCTTCGCGGTACGGCGCTTAGATCCCGGTAACTCCACTCTTCTATCCTGCCTGTCGATCCTATTCAGCCCCATCAAAATAACACTGCGTTTATCACAAATCCTATTAAAATTCCTACCAAAACATAGTAGAATTTATTAA